>ERZ1026814.107-NODE-107-length-71735-cov-8.530681_pt1 | contig 71735 bp, 52 predicted proteins | sample MGYA00520871_ERZ1026814 | MGnify/ENA primary metagenome ERZ1026814 (study PRJEB33270, sample SAMEA104284478) | anaerobic digester metagenome | biome: Anaerobic digester microbiome; feature: mesophilic sludge digester; material: Anaerobic digester biomass | place... | reverse complement strand
ACCTGCTAACCTGTTAACCTGTTAACCTGCTAACCTGTTAACCTGCTAACCTGCTAACCTGCTAACCTGTTAACCTGCTAACCTGTTAACCTGCTAACCTGCTAACCTGTTAACCTGTTAACCCGCTAACCTGTTAACCTTATTTTGCTAATACCATCTTTTTAGCAGAAGTATAATTAGCTGTAGTTAAACGATACAGATAAATTCCACTGGCAACATTTTTGCCGTTTTCATCACGACCATCCCAGGAGACCTGATAGTAACCTGGACTTGCGTGTTCCTGATTGTAGCTCTTGATTTTCTGACCTTTCATATTGTAGATTTCAATTTTAACCTTACCTGCTTCTTTCAGAGAATAACGAATATTAGTATTCGGATTGAAAGGATTCGGGAAAGCATTATACAGTTTTGTAACCATTGGGATTGAAGGAGGAACAGGTTCCTGAGTTGGATCACCAATAATAACGGTTAAAGGACCGTAGAATTGATTTGTTCCATCCAGTGCAACACTTTCCAGCCAGTAATAATAGACCTGATTAGTATAAACCTCAAAATCAGTGTAGAAATAGCTGATTTGAGTTCCCACCGCTGTGCCTTTATCTATTAGCTGAGCATTAATCTTAATGGCATTTTCCAAATCCTTTTCTTCATTCCGCAAAATATTATAACCGGAATGATTGGTTTCGGTTTCCGCCATCCAAGCAATATTAACAAAGTTCTCTGAAGTTACTACAGCTGTGAAGTTAGACAATGTTACAGGTAATGTTTGACCTTCTTCTGCAGGAAAGACAATACCTAAATCACCATCTGCTTTAGCTGAAGGAGTGAAAGTAACTTGTGTTTCATCCCAATTGGTTACTTCCGAACTTAGGGAAGTGAGTATATTCCAAGTTCCCGGCTCTATTCTATAAGCAATTTGTTCTGGATTGAAACCAAGATTATGAGTTATAGTAATAGTTGCACCGGAAAAGCTGGTTCCAGTAAGTGTTAAGCTAAGACCAGCATTAGGAAGAGCAACATCAGCATAGCCAGCAATAACGGTTACAGTTGCATCACTTTGTCCAAGTTCGGAAATAACTATAGTAGGAGAAATAGAATGAACAGGTGGGATAACTATACTAACATTTCCTCCAGAAGCAGTTCCCTGGTTAATTTGAGTATCCTGTTTTAATATACGGATATCATCTATAAAAATGTTATTACCAAAATTACTGATTCCCTCAAAGATGAAGTATTTTGTACCTGCTATATTCTCTAAGGTATAATTATATTCATACCAACCAGAAGATTCTACTACAGGTTCCAAGGTAATTGGTCTATGGATATAAGCAATTACAGTAGCTCCGGTTAATGAAGGGGTGGTATTGATATATACTTTTATCCCTTCATCCTGTTTATTAGGATAACCGGAATCCCTATACATCCAGAAATCAATATAATATTGTTCACTTTCGAATTGAACTGGAGATGTAACTAAGATACCATGAGTTCCATCAGACATAGAGAAAGCATTAAAACGAGCCATTCCTGCTCCACTGTGAGGTGTGCAAGAAGGGTATGAACCAGAGGTAACACGATCCCAAAGCCCACTTCCTGTTCCGGAAATTTTCTCATTTTTCCAGCCCAAAGGAGGAAAGATTACAGCATTAAATCCTTGCATATATGGTATAGTATAAATTGTATAGTCAGCTCCAGTTCCAGTTAAAGAAATATTATGCTCTGTCTTACTAAGATTATCCACTATTTTTAAACTGGCTGACTTCTCGCCTATTGAAGTAGGTGCAAAAGTAACGGAAACAGTCATAGTTTCATCTGTCTCAAGTTCACAAGGATAACTATTAATATCTGTTAGCTGGAATTGATCTGCATTAGCTCCAATTAATTCAATAGCAGGGTTAATAGTTAAGGTTCCACCGCCATCGTTTTTAATAGTGAAGACCTGAGCAGAAGAAACAGTATTAATCTGCAATTCTCCAAATGCTTTACTTTCAGGTGTTATAGAAAATACAGGTTCAGATGAAATATGTTTGAAATATACATTATCAATATCCAGATAGTAATCGCCTGCGCCCCAGGTTGCCAGGAATTTAGCTTTAATAATATCACCTTGAGAGACCTTTGCTTGTGTAATAGGAACACTGCAGGTAGCAAAGGAATTTGAAGTAATATGATTACTGCTATCAATTGTATGGATAGTTGTGAAATTTGTTCCATCGGTAGAGATCTGAATTTCCAGTTTATCCCCATCTACAAGTGGATGAGCATCAGCCGGGTTATTATATTCAACATAACGATAGTCAAATTGCAGGGTAGTATTATCTGTTAAAGGTCCGATAGGTGGAGTTGTCACATAAGCAGAAGTGGATGAACTCCATAAATTTTTACACAATCCATTGCTACTAACACCATGAATTGGATCTATAGAAAAAGTTCCTGTCCAGTTTGCTGGTAAATTAGTACTTTCATTAAAGGTTTCTAAATAGGGAATTGGTCTGGTAGGATCAGCTATAGTTGTAAAAGACCAGACAGGACCTTCTGCTGTTTCTTCTGCGTCATTTTTAGCTACTATTTTCCATTGATATGTTTTGCTATATTCAAGCTCAGGATCATAGCTATTCAAAGGATCGGTTTGATTTTCAGAAACCAATACCATATTACCAGATAAACCAAAATAGACATCAACTTTTGTAACAGTGCCATTATTTGTCCAGGAAAGGATTTGATTTAAGGGAACATCAGTAGCCAAATCAGCAGGAACAGGATTACTGGGTGGTTCAGGAGAAGGATTAGGCATTGTGTAAGTAAGTACAATATTATCTATAGCTGCAGGTGGTTGAGTACCCCCTGAACTATCATTTCTCCAAGAAAAGACCAGGCGTTTTGTAGAACCGGCTACTGCATTGCCAATAGTAATGGTCTTTGCTGTCCAATCAGTAGTAAGATTATACCAAGGATTACCTATCTGTCCTGTAGTGAGCTGTGTTCCTGCTGCAGGAATAGTAGCTGTATCTACTAAAAATACTTTTAGTCCATCATAACTAGATTCGCCACCACATTTTAGCATAAAGCTTAAATTATATTCCAAGGCACCTGCAATAAATTCAATATCGCGATACAAATGAACAACTGAAGTTGAACCATTGTTATACTCATAAGTGGTTCCACCGTCTTTGGAAATATAGGCAGAGTTTCCCTCATAAGCTGGAACAGTTCCTACAAACCATTTATTGGTTTCTGTTCCATTAACAATTGTCCAGTTGATTTCATCATCAAAGTTTTCGGTAAATGGTAATTCAGCTGGAATTTGAAGAGTTGTAAAACTGGAAGGACCTACCCAGGCACTTACATTGCCATCTTTAACAGCACGCACATACCATTCATAAGTAGTATTTACTTGAAGACCTGTAAGGGTATATGGATTGGAGGTAACCTGAATTTGAGTCGCTTTTGCATTAGGATTGAATCCAGGAGCACCATAAATAATATCCCAAGTAGTTGCCGGAGGAACATTGTTTTCTGTCCAACCTAATACAGCAGAATCCTCAGTAATATTACTTACGGTAAGATTGCTGGGCTCAATAACCGATGGCATAAGTTCCAATAAGAAATCGTCTAAATATATTGAACGGTAAGTTCCACCCAAGCCATGTTTAAAGGCTAAATATTGATCACTTCCAGTGTAACTATTCAAATTTATCGTATACTTGGTATAAGTACTTGTTAAATTTATTGTTGCAAAACTCGTAAATGTAGCATCATTTGTAGGATCAGACATTGTGCCAAGATTAAGAGTATAGCCAGATGAACCCTTGGCATAGAATGAAGTTCTTAAGGTATTGAGAGGAACATCAATCATAGGTGATATCAGAATTAATTTGGCATTAGTGTCACTAGAATTGTATATATAAATATGATTAGGAACAGAATAGGGTGTACTAGATGTGTATGTTTGGACTGCCGCAAAGGTTGATGTAGAATTTATAAAACTTGTCCAACCCAAAGGTAAGGCAGGAGCAGTAACCCCATCAAAATTTTGAGAGTAAGTTAAATCTTCTGCATAGATAGTAGCATCCACACAAGTTCCTGTTAGAGGAATTATCGTTTCTCCACCATCATATTGGATAATCACAGAACCTTCATGTGTTCCCTTGGACTCTGCACTGGGTTCATATACAACAGTGAAATTTGTACTCTCATTTGCATCCAGATCTGTATCCGTAATTTGCTCACTAATATTATAAAAATCACCGGCAATATCAACACTGCTAATATGTAATCTACCCCCACCGGTATTGGAGATAGTAAATTGCTTAGTAGCAGATGCACCTAAGAGAACCGTTCCAAAATCCCAGGATTCAGGATTAACAGTAATTATTGGCTCTTCTGGTATTGGTTCAAAGGTTATATCGTCCAAACCCATATTGCATGAGCCAGAGCCATAATTACTCGTTCCTTTAAATCTTATATAAGCATTGGATGATGTATAATCAGTTAAAGGAATAATGTTATTGAACCAGCTATTAGTAGTTGTCAAATTATGGATGAATAAATTAGTCCAGGTTATTTGATTATCAGTTGAAATTTCTATATCTAAAGGTGTGCTTGAACCAGTAGAACCAAGCCAAACCCAATAATTCAAGCGAATATTTCCAGAGCTGAGATCAATAGGGGGAGTAATTAGACAATAAGGATTGTAACTTGTAGATGCGTTGTATACATTAAGGCGAGCAAAATAAGAACCATTATGAGCAGCACTTGGGCCATGAGAATCCGTAGTAACACACTCCCAATTATAAGTACCACCTGTACCATGAGTTACATTCCAACCATTTGGCAAAGCACCACTATATTCAAAACCTTCAGTAAATGGAGGATAAATTGTCGGATCAGCCATAGTGGTAAAAGACCAGATTGGACAATCAGCAGCAGGATTAACTCCATTATAGGGAACAATTTGCCAATAATAAATTGTATTATACATTAAGGAGGTAGTAAATGTATAAGATGTGGATGTAAGATTATCATAACCATTAAGTATATTGGCTGGAGTTAAAGTTCCACCACCATCTGTACCAAAATAAATTAAATATTTTGTTACTATGCCTCCACCTGAACTCCAACTCAATGTAGGCAAATTAGAAACATTACTTTGTCCATTTGTAGGAGAGACAATAACTGAAGGTAAAGGAGGAGAATTGGGATCAAACTTAGTGAAAGTGTAAGTTGTTCCAGATGTAAGATAGGTTATAGAACTAATACTGTTATTTGATGTAGTAGTGGAATATGTTATGGGATTTCCGGGAGTAATACTATAGAAATTTCCAGAGCCGCCAGGGGAACAGTTTATTCCAATAGAAGCACTTGGATAATTAGGAGTAACCATTGCTCCATAGATAATCTCTATTTTTTCACTTGTTTCATAGAGGCGAATTTGAAAATTCTGACCAGCAGTACCATTATAGTTCCACTTTGTATTTTTCCACTGCGCTATAAAAACTCTATTTGGTTCAGTTCCAATAGTGGTATAAGACATAGTATTAGAAGTTAGATCATCCCACAAAGGAGCTATAATTGGTAAAACAGATGTTGTAGAAAGATTATTACCTAAATTAGAATATGTTTGAGATGTCCCCAAAGCCAAATAACCATCTGAAGCCATTTTTACCTGTGTGTATGCAGTTCCACAATAATTAAATGTAAAACCAATATTCAGTGCAGAAGATAGAAAAGTATCTCCACCTGCTCCAGCTGAGGTTCCAGTTATCTCTTGGTATGTTCCTTGAGAAGCAACAGGGGCATTATAATAATTTGTAATTCCGGCTGCTAACACACCTATAAAAATAACTGTTAGTAGTGTAAAAATTATCATTTTTTTCATGATAAATACTCCTTTTAAAATGAAGATTTTTTTATTTTTTTAAAGTGGAAGGAATTATCTTCAATAGTGATTGGGTTAGAAGTTTTTATTAGGTTTGAAGATAAATCCTGTTTGTTTTTGAAAGTTAGAAAGAAGGGAAATACAGTGTTTGATATTTCTGAATTTATATAAGATAAAAAGCAATTATGGATAGTGAATAAAAGATTCAGGAAATTATCAAACAAGCAGATTTTGCATTTTTGAAGATTGTAAAAATAAGAAGAAACAGCACTTCCCGAAGAGGATAGGGAGGGCTGAGGATGATTTTGAAGAGGAAAGCTTTTAATGAAGAAATTGGGGAGAGTTATCTTTTCTGCGCTTTGGCAGGAGGTAACTCTTTTTTTAATATAGGCATTGGGCTTAGGGTCAAGATAACAAATCAATTTCTTCTCCTTAAATAAATAAAGTATTGAGCGACTTTTTTTGTTTTATTTTCCCTATTTCATATAAGGAAACAAAACAACTAACACGATATAACTTACACTCATAGAAATCTTACGACATTAATATAAAATCATTTCTATGCACAAAATCATATAAAGAAGAGGTGAAAATCTTGTCAAGGAAAATCTGCAAAAAAATGAAAAATTTTCCAAGTCAGGAGTCATCACTGCCGAAATAGCTTTTATGCAATCCACAAATTTATTTAGTAGTAAGGACTCGCGACGGTTGGTTTTACACGGAATACGCTAATTTCACGGCTTATATATATTATTTGTAGCTTATAAGTCATAAGCGGACTTAAAGTTATCTTAAAGAATAAAATTGTGAAGTTGCTAATGACTTCCGGCTTGCAGAAAGGAAAATTATAATTCAGTGGGAAATAATTAAATCCCACCCAACCGAGGTGCTAATTTTTTCCGATTTTCTTAACATCATTAGGAAAGAAACACGGATTCATTACGGCTGCCATCAGTAATGGGTAGGCAATGGGTAGGTAATGCTATTAAGGAAGTAGCTACAAACATAGATAAAATTTTCAGTTAGGTTAGCAGATAAGAGTTTTCCTTGTTTTACGGGATTTTCGGGATATAATATCCTTAAGACGCAATCCCTGATGATAGAGTAGCAACGCTTAAAAACTATATTTAGTTTTGCTTTTGCGCTGAAAGAAAAGAAGTTATCAGCAGGGTTTCAGGATCAGGTAAAATAAAATAAAAAAAGGATAAACAAGAATGCAAAGGAAAATTACGCTTGGAATTGAAGGAATGCATTGCGCTGCTTGCAGTGCGCGAGCCGAAAAAGCCCTGTCACAACTGAAAGGTGTTAGCGAGGCAAATGTAAATCTCGCGTTGGAAGAAGCATACATTGTTTACGATGACAAGCAATTAACGCTGGCTGATTTTAAGCAAGCAATTGAAAAACTCGGCTTTAAAGTGAAAGAGACAGAAGAAGATAAAGAAAGCGAACAAATCCGCCAAATGCAGACAGCAAAAAAGAAAATGGGTCTTTCCTGGCTGATTACCGCTTTTGTATTGTTGTTAATGATTCCCGATATGGTTTTGGGAAGGGCAATTTTTAGCGAACGGATTGATGCCTGGTTGATGGTGATATTGAGTTTGCTGGCGATGATTTTCCCTGCCAGAAGCGTATATCTATCTGCATACAAATCAGTTAAAAGCGGAAGTGCCAATATGGATGTGCTAATTGCAATGGGCACAATTGCTTCATTGCTGGCGGCTCCTCTTTCTCTTTTTATAAAAGAAATTGCGGCAAATAGTTTTGCTGGTATTGCTGCGATGATTATCTCTTTTCATTTAACCGGTCGTTATCTGGAGGCAAAAGCGAAAGGAACTGCTTCAGAGGAAATTAGAAAGTTAATTGGTTTAGGCGCTAAAACAGCAATTATTCTGGATGCGGGCACGGAAAAAGAAATTCCGCTTAGCCAACTGAAAGCGGGAGATATATTTATAGTTAAGCCCGGAGCAAAAATTCCTACCGACGGGATTGTGGTCAAAGGGAGCAGTTCAGTAAATGAGTCAATGGCAACAGGGGAGTCCCTTCCGGTAGCTAAAAAGCCGAATGATAATGTCTTAGGGGCAACAATCAACCTTGATGGCTATTTGGAAGTGCAGGCAACAAAAGTAGGAAAAGAGACCTTTTTGGCGCAAGTGATACAAATGGTAAGAGAAGCACAGCATTCTAAAGTGCCTATACAATTGCTGGCAGATAAAATAACTGCTGTTTTTGTTCCCGTGGTGCTATGTTTGGCAGTGATTGTTTTTGCGGTCTGGCTGCTTTTTCCTGATCCAATGCAAGATATTGCTTCTGTTATAATAAGCGTTATTCCATTGCAGGTTCCAGTTAAAGGTTTGGCGGCTGCATTGATGGCTTCTATAGCAACTTTGGTAATTGCCTGTCCCTGTGCACTGGGTTTAGCAACTCCTACCGCTTTAATGGTGGGAAGTGGATTAGGAGCTAAAAACGGGATTTTAATTCGCAACGGCGAAGCACTACAAAGAATGAGAGAACTGAATACAATGGTTTTTGATAAGACAGGAACTTTGACTAATGGCGTTCCGCAATTGCTTAAGATTGCTTGTTTCCAGGGACCGGAAAAGGAAAATCTGATGATTGCAGCTGCTTTGGAACAGGCATCGGAACATCCTTTGGCTGCGGCCTTGGTGAAAGCGACAAATACTATGGAACTGCCTGTGCGGGAGGATTTTATGGCTATCCCCGGAAAAGGAGTTAAAGGCAAAATATACGGAAAACAATATCTTTTAGGCAGTGCGGACTTTCTGCAGGAAGAGGGAATAACTCTGAAAACATTTACTGAGGAATCACTAAACTATGCTACCCAAATTGGACTGGCAACAGAAGCGGAATTGCTTGCCTGGTTCTATCTTGCTGATACAATTAAAGATAATGCTACCGAAGTGATTGCGGAATTGAAGCGAAGAAGAATTAAAAGCATTATGATTAGTGGAGACCAGGAAAAAACAGCTATTGCCATTGCAGAAAAATGCGGTATTCAAGAAGTGCTGGCTCCTGTGCTGCCTGGCGATAAAGCAATGAAAATTAAGGAATTACAGGAAAGGGGTTTAATAGTGGGAATGGTGGGGGATGGCATTAACGATGCTCCTGCTTTAAAACAGGCAGATATTGGCTTTGCAATGAGCTTGGGAACCGATATTGCCATTGAGACAGCAGATATAACTCTTCTCCGGAACGACCTAAAACTGATTCCAATAGCGATAGACCTCTCCCAAAAGACCTTTACCAAAATTAAACAAAATTTGTTTTGGGCTTTTTTCTATAATTTGATTGCGATTCCCCTAGCCGCGTTTGGTGTTTTACATCCTGTAATTGCAGAAATGGCAATGTCATTTAGTAGTGTGACAGTAATCACTAATGCTAATTTGCTGAAAATGAAAAAAAATTAGCCATAATGTATTGATGGATAAAAGAATAGGTCTGGGATGAACAGGATGATAGGGATATACAGGATTTGATGATATAATACCTTCCGGAAAAACGATGTAAACCATCCGGAAAAACGACGTAAACCGTCCGGAAAAACGACGTCCCCGTCGTTTAAAAAACTTAGCTCTTGGTTGACGAGGACATCAACCTTCCGGTTTTTTGGTTGACGAGGACGTCAACCTTCCGGTTTTTTTGGTTGACCAGGAGGTCAACCTTCCGGTTTTTTGGTTGACGAGGACGTCAACCTTCCGGTTTTTTGATTGACCGGGAGGTCAACTGTCCTGGATTAAACCCTCTCAAGCTTTATCTATGTTCAGGATTCTATTACTTCCACATTAGCGCGAGGAACAATAATTCTTGTGCCGTCTTCAAATTCCGCTTCCAGGACACGAACAAGGGTCTCTGATTCCACTTTTGTAAGTTCTTCGGGCAGAGCAGTAACTTTGGCAATGCGGCCGAAATGCGGTTGACGGATAATTCTGATAACAGTTCCGATTTCCAGAATAGGCATAGTAACTTCTTTAGCTACCAGTTCCTGTTCTTCAAACTGCAACGGAATAATGATTTCCGGACGAATAACACCGGCACGGATTTGGGTTCTGCCATGAATTGATGTTTTATAACCCTCAAAACGCTTTAACAAATTAAATGTCTTTTGTGCCATATTAATTCTACCAAAACCCTCAGTGCAAACGATAGTAATTCCGATATTTTCGTGTCCTGTAATAGCAACCCCAATATCATAACCGAGTAATTTTTTAATATCTTGATCGTCAATACCGCCGGTAATAATAGCTTTTACACCATTTTTACGAGCTATATCAATAGCGTGATAAGGAGCAAAGGCACCGGCAACAATTATTTTTCCTGCACAGGAAGAATCAATTTTGGCAACATCCAATTCATCATCCGAGCTATCAGCTATCATTTTTAATTCGCCAAAGGTTTCACCTCCGAGTCCAAAAATACCTTGAATATAGGCACTTTTATTTTCAATGATGACTCCTTCATCTTCAATAATATCGGTTACTAAACCATCAATAAATGCCTTCACCTGAACAGGAATGCGGGGTTCACGAAGTAAAATTTGACCAGTTACGGAAGATATATTTTCCACCTCTCCTTCAATGGGAGATAGAACTTCAGTTTTCATTATACCGAGCCCGAAAAGTCCTTTGGTCTCAGCCAGGACAGTGTTTTTGGTGATTTTGTCTCCCGGCTTAATTTTAATGAAATTTACTAATTGCTGAGGAGTTACGCCAAGTTTATTGGCAAGGTTGAAAGGTATCACTTTACCTGGCAGTAGAGTTTCGGCAACAACATTTTCAGCTTTTACTTTATCACCTTTTTTAACGAGAACCTGCCCTTTCAAAGGCAGAATGCGTTCTTTGCGTAAGATTATACTATCAGTAACGGTTAAACCGGCAGAATATGCTTGTCCCATTTTTTATCCTCCTATGATAAAATATTTTCGGGGTATACTATCAGAGCTTTCATCCACTTTTTAAGGGCTGAGATGCGTTCATTTTTATCGGTTGGTAAAACAAAGGGTTGACGCCCTCTGGTATCTAAAACAATACCAACAACTCCACCGTGCAGATCTACGGTTATTTCTTTCTTCCTGTCTGCATCTAAAATTAAGCCACTATGCGTTTTTAAGGTTGCTTTAGCTACCTTTCCAATCTCACAGGGAATTAAACGCATTTCTCCAAAGGGGATATCTTCTTCAAAAACAGAGCCATCAGGAAGTTCCAGTTTGGCATAAAGAGCAGGTTTACCAATTTTGCTTTTACCTACAGGGGCTACGCAAGTTCCCAAATAAATCATACAATCCTTACGGAAAACCTCTGTAGCAGCTTTTGAACTTATTTCAGATAGCACACCTAAATGGGGCATCATAAAAATGCTATCTACAGAAAGACGGGTTATTCCTTCAGGTAGAAAAGCATCAATTAACATCATCACGGTCTGATTTCTGCGTGGAGCATGAGATAAAACTCCTCCGCTACCAACTAAAAGGTCTAAAGTCATCATATTTACAATTGTTTCTCCGGAAACGGATTGGGAGAATGCTTCTGAAATATCACGCTGTTTTTGCATCCCTTTTAAGGAACTGGCAAAGGACTTATGCTGCTCAAAAGCCAAACGCAATGCTTCTTTGGCAATTGCTTGTTCCAAAACAAGCTCTTCCAACAGAGAAGGAATCGTTGTAGGACGAATCATCTTGTTTTTAATCATATTGCGCAGTTCACTTTCATTAATGTCAAAAGGCACCCAACGCATAATATTTTCCAGTCCTGCGGAAGCCAGAACATTGGAAATACTGTAGCTTAAACCTAAATTAGCACTGACCGTGCGGTTGAAAATGAAGTCCTTGGTAAAAACGCTGAAGATATCAGTTGTAGCGCCACCGATATCAACACCTACAACTTCAATATTTTCTTCTTTAGAAATTGCCTGCATAATATTTCCTACAGCTGCTGGAGTTGGCATAATAGGAACTTGTTCGTGATCAGGACCAACAGTCCATTCCATCAGTTTGTTATAGCCAGGTGCTTGTTTCATAACATGTTCCATAAAAAGATTGTGAATCTTTTCTCTGGCTGGAAGCAGGTTTTCAATTTCCAGTTTGGGACGAATGTTATCAGTGATAATCAAATCCACTTTTTCACCGAGGGTTTTGACAATTTCTTCTCTGGCATCTTTATTGCCGGCATAAATAACTGGCAATTTGTAACCGGAACCGAGACGGGGTTTAGGATCCGCACTAGCAACCAATTCAGCCATTTCTACAACATGTTTAACTGTGCCGCCATCTTCACCGCCTGCCATTAAAATCATATCGGGTCTCAGTTCCCGGATACGTTCAATTTTTTCATGATTCATTCTTTTATCGTTACTGGCAATCAGGTCCATAACAATTGCTCCAGCTCCTAAAGCTGCTCTTTCGGCACTTTCACCTGTCATAGAAGCAACAACTCCAGTAACCATCATTTGTAATCCACCACCTGCGGAAGATGTTGAAACATAAGCATCAACACCAATATCACCTTTACGGGGGATAACGAATTCGCCGTTTTCCATAAATTTGATATTAGGATTGTGATATTTCAAGCGTGCCAGTTCTTCCAATTCCTGTGTAGCATTGATAACACCTTTAGTAACATCGTTTAAGGGTGCTTCTACAGTTGTAGGTGCTTCTCCGCGAATGGTTTGACGAAATTCTCCATCTATCCATTCAATTAAAATTGCCTTGGTAGTAGTGCTGCCACAATCAGTTGCAACAATACGGGTAAGGCGTTTCTCATCGTATTGCATATATCCTCCATTTATTCAAGCAGTTTTATTTTTTCTCTTAAATCTTTTGTTGAAAAATGCTTTTCTTTTAGCTTTGCGATGCTCTCTTTTAAGCTTATTTTCCTTTCTGCGTTCACGAGTGTAAATTTCATCCAGTTCGTCCATTCTTTTAATAAGTTTCTTCAGGTTATTTTCATCTTCCATCATAATGGCAAACTGCTGATATTTTTTAGAATCAAAAATGATTTCAGCTACCGGAAGAATAAAAAAAAGTGCCTGACTTCCAATTCCGTGTAAAGGACGGAGGGACTCCAAAAGCAGAATTCCTGCAGGAGCTAAATGCCTTTCAGCAATGAATTTTGCCACCTTTTCAAGCATTTCATTTATTTCGCTTTCTGAGGTCTCGGGTCGTATTTCCCAAAAGTCCTTATTCATTTTAAGCTCTTGCAACAGTTATGGCACAAATTTTTTCTGCTCCTGCAGAGTGTAGGGTTTTGGCAATTTCATTTAAAGTGCTGCCTGTAGTGAAAACATCATCAATTAAAATAATTTTTTTCCCTTCCACCAGTTTTTTATCTTTCACTTTGAAGGCACCCTCTAAATTCTTTATTCTATGATCGCGGGAAAGCAGGGTTTGGCTTAAAGTATTTATTCTTCTTTGCACAGGGTTAAGATAAAGCATATCAATCAATTGAGCTACAGCATAAGCAATCAAATCGGATTGATTGTAACCCCGTTCTCTTTTTCTTACTCTATGCAAGGGAACTGAACATATATAGTCGTAATTTTTTAAAGCTGTGTGGGATTCAATCAATTCTGCAATCGGCAAGGCAAAATAGCCGGCTGGAGAACTGTAACCTTCATACTTTAAAATATGTATCAGGTCTCTAACAGGACCTGAATAGCGAAAAATAGAGATAGCAGAATCAAAATTAAATTGTCCTTCAGCACAGAACTCACAGGGAAGTTTTTTATTTTCACTTCCACAAACAGGACAGGTTCCTTCTCCAATTAAATACAGCTTCGCCTCACAATCAGAACAAATAACCTGATGACGGTCATCTATTCTGTTTCCACAAACCAAACAGGCAGGTGGAATCAGGAGTTCTAAGATTTTATTCCAGAGCTTTTTCAATTGCAGCAAAAATCCACCTTCCATCTTTATGGGGAACTGTTTCTGTAGCAGAACGTTCAGGATGCGGCATCATTCCTAAAATGTTTCGTTGTTTATTACAAATTCCGGCAATATTATCCAATGAGCCATTGGGATTACTATCTATATTTAAATTTCCCTTTTTATCACAATAGCGGAAAAGAATTTGGTCGTTATCTTGCAGTTGTTTTAAACCATCGGATTCAATATAAAAATTGCCTTCTTTATGCGCTATAGGAATATCCAAAACTTTCCCTTTGCCAATGCTTTGAGTGAAAGGACTGGCTACTGTTTCCACCCGAATATATTGATGCTGGCAGATAAAACATAAATTTTCATTCATTAGCAATGTTCCCGGTAGTAAACCACATTCCGTTAAAATCTGAAAACCGTTACAGATACCAAGTAATAAACCTCCTTTTTGGGCAAAAGCGATAACTTCTTTTACTATAGGAGAAAACCTGGCTAAAGCTCCACAGCGAAGATAATCTCCATAGGAAAAACCACCAGGCAAAATCACTAAATCCGGTTTCTCCAAATCAGTATCTTTATGCCAGATAAGCTTTGTCTGATGATTCCTGCAAAGGCAAACTTTATAGACATCGTGATCACAATTAGAACCAGGAAAAGTTACAACACTAATACGCAAGATATTACTCCTCAGAAATTATTTCATAGTGATAGGTCTCAGTATTAGGATTAGCCAAAAGGTCTTGGCAAATTTGTTTTACTTCCTGGCTTACTTGTTCTCTGTTATCATTCATAAATCTCATTTCTATATATTTACTGATGCGGGTTTCAATCACCTCTGTGTAACCCAGATTATGCAGAGAATTAGTAACTGCTTTACCTTGCGGATCAAGAACATTAGGTTTCAGTTGAACATAAATCTTGGCTTTCAGCATTGCTTATCCTTTCGCTTATTTCTCAATTTATCCTTGTCTTTTAACTTTAGATTTTAGTCAATACTTTTGTTTAGAATAGCAACAAGGATATTACGGATAATACGGATTTACACGGATATAGGAATAAGAAGGGGATTTTTAGAATTTATAGGATTTTTATCCTCCCTTCTCAATTCTTCATTTATAATTAGAGAACAGGAAATGAAGGGATGTAATTTATTCCAGAAATATCCCTCCGCTCTCTGCCCTTCGCTCTAAGTTCTCACATTTTACATTCTTCCGTCCCTTTTAACTACATAGTTACAATCCTTGTATTTATATGATAGTCCTGCAAAATTGGTAGATTAGCAAGAGCTGTTTTATAATTTGCAAGTTGATAAGGATCGTAAATATCTCCGCTTTTGTAATCTACAATTAAAATCTCTTTTTCAGCAGTATTCACCATCAAACGGTCTATCCTGAGAACTTTTCCCTTCGCAACTATTTCTTGTTCGGTAAAGATATTATTCCAGCCAGAAGCAAAAAGATAGGGATTTGCAGCACAGACATTTTTACAGCGTTCCGCCAGTTGGTCTATTTGGAAGCGGGTAAAAATAGCTCCATAGCGGCTCAGGCATCTGTAATAAGCATATTTATGTTCTTTTGTTTCATTGCGGATAAGGAAGGACATATAAAAATGCAATAAATCCCCAATCAGTTTTGGGCGTTCAAATAGATAGTATGTTTTAAGGTCTTTCACGGCAGGAAGGTCTATAGGGACTAAATGATCCCAATTTATAGGTTTATGATGACGAATTTTTATATGAGAATTGATTTGTTCCAGATTAGTTTTTGGGGATTGGGAAGAAAAAAATGTTCCTTTCTTATTCTCCTGCAGGCAGCTTTTTTCAATATAAACTCCGCGTTCATCAGGAGTGGAATTCTTAAAATGAGCTAAAACAGAATTACAAAGTGCTACAGTCAGATTATCTTCTTTATTTGCATTATAATAGTCCTCCCATCCCTCCTTAAACTTGTAACCGAAATAGAGATGTAATTTTTGTTCTGCTCGGGTTATAGCTACATAGAGGTTATTTAATTCTTCCAGTTGTTCTCTTTTCCTGTTTTGGAGATAGAGATCGGCATAGCTTGATGTTTTCAGGATTTTCTGATAATGTAAACTGAGCCCGAAATCCCGAATTCGGTTAAATGTGTTTCCTTCATACTCTAATGCCCAATTAAGGGTTTTACTATTTGTTCTATGTTTTCCGGAAAGGTTACAGAAAACGAAAACCCGATTAAATTGTAAGCCCTTAGATTTATGGATGGTTAGAAGCTGTAAACTGTCATCAGCATTCACAGATACCTGTTTAAAATCCTCAGCATTGGCATTATCTTTAAAATAGGTAAGTAAATCGGGAAAAGAAGTTCCTTTATTAGAAGCAGCTAACTGGTGTGCTGATAAAATATCCAGAAAGCGATGTAAATTCAAATAGTCCCGTTCACTTGGCTGTTTGGAGGGTAAACAAAGGTCTATCATTTCTCTGCATATTTCAGTTGCTTTTTTGTTTTCTTGTTGCCAAGAGAGTTGGTAGAATTCATTTACGATAGGTATAGCCGAAAAATCCGCTTTTACAGGTTTTTGTTTATCTTTTTGCACTTCTATTGTTCGGGAAATGATATTAAGGGTTTGTTTCATTACTTTTGTATTGATTAGCACATAGTCGGAACGCAGAAAGGAAATAAAATCCATCCAGTCACCCCAGGCTAAAAAACGCAGCCAGGAAAGCAAAGGAGCTACATAATGATGTTCTATAATAGACCTGTTGGGTTGAAATAAACTGGTTTTGCCGCTTAAATCCAATGCCTGCTGAATTTTTGTAAGTTCTTCATTGGTTCTACATAAAATAGCAATTGATCCGGAAGCATCTTTTTCCAGAGCCGGCACAACCATCCTTTCTACAAAATCCGTGTAAATATCTTTTTCACTATCAGCAGCAGCTATGCTTGTGGAGAAATTTTTCAGGCAGAATTCAATTTCTGTTCCTGGTTCTTTTGTTATTTCTGCGCTCTCAATATGTTTATAATCCCATTGCATTTCTTTTTCTTGCAGTAAATTACGCAGTTCTGTAGCTATAAAAACCTGATTGATAAATTCCATTAGAGTAGGACCGCAACGGTAACTTTTATCTAATGCCTCAATGGAAAGATCTTTTAATGCCGGAAAAATATCTTTCAGATTCAGCAGTAAATCGCGTTCACCACCCCTCCAGCCAAAAATGGATTGTTTTTCATCACCCACAACTATTAAGCCCCCAAAAGGTTTGGAACCTTCTCCGGCAGTAATTTCTTCTATAATGGGCTTCAACACATTAAATTGAATCAGGGAAGTGTCCTGAAATTCATCTATTAGTAAAAAGCGGGTTCTATGGCTTAAGAATTGATAAAATTCCGTTGCGGAAACAGCACTTTCGGGATTTAGAAAGGGTGGTTCTTCACTGAAAAGGGCTTCAAAAGTGAACCAGGTTATGTCATCATAAGTTAAATTTTTATAACGATAAAGCAAGCGATCGTATTCATCCAGTATACTTTTCCATATTTGAATAATTTCCTCTTGTTCGGGAAGATATAATTTCAGCATCAAATAATCAGCTAGATAGCGTTTTGCTTCATTTTGGGTATTCTGCAGTTCAATATTTTCTGCTGCAAATTTCTTGTCGCTAATTTTCTGTTTACTCCAAATATTGTTTTTATCTAATATGTATAGCAGTTTTTCTGCCGCATCCAAATTAAGCTGTTTTAAGTTATTGACAATAGCAATAGGAGTTATGGCATCTCTCACAACCAAATTTTTAAAGTCCTTATTAAAATAATCTTCCAAAGATGCACTACCCAAAGCAGAACAGATATCTGCTACTAATGCTATAAACTGTTGCATTGCTTTCAGGAATTTTTGATAGAATTCATTCGGCTCGGTTTGGGGGTTTAAATTCATTAAAGTTCCGTTTAAAGCAGCAGCATTATTAGTTTGGCGTTTAGTAATCATATAATAGAGCCAGCGTTGTGCAATTAAAGAACAGAAGAAAAAAGTATACTCATCCAAAGAGCGGCTGATTTTCCGGCTTAATAAATTTTCAATTTTTTTCCTTAAATTCGGTTGCATAATATGCTCCAGCAAAAAGGGCATAATCTTTTTCACAGCTTCAGTATCTATCTCATAATGTTCAATATTTCGTAAGGGACGCACAATATTACGAAAGATTTGTCCCGTGTAAGAATCAATAGTCATAACTTGCAAATGGCTTTGATCGCAGATTAATTCCTTGCGTGCACTGAGCAGTAAATTCTTTTCCTGTTCACTTAAGGGGAGTTCTTTTAATTTATTAAGTTTTCGGAGGTTTAATAATAATTCTTTTTGTTCCTTTTGTTTTTCTTCCGTTTCCGGTTCAGAAAGCAACAGTTCAAGGTGTTTAATAATCCTTTCTCTAATTTCTGCAGTTGCTTTACGCGTAAAAGTTAAAACGAGGATATTATCCAAAGAAAATTCACTATTTCCGTAATATTTCAAGATTAGGGAAAGGAATTCTAGGGAAAGACGGTAGGTTTTTCCGGTTCCAGCACTGGCACAAATTATTCTGCAGTTATTTTCAATCATTTCAGACCTCCTTTTCCGCTTAACAAATCAGCTCTGGTAATATTTTGCCAACGCTGTCTATCAATTGTTTTGGTAATTGTGCTATAACCATTTGCCAGACACAATTCCAGATTATCCAAAATTTGCTGCTTCAGTTTATTGCGTTTTTCTTCATTTACACCTTCCGTTTTATCCGTAGGGTCTAAAATATTCCAAAAGAGTGAAGAAACAGCATTTGGCGGTAGAACATCATCCAAAAGATAATAATACCATTCATAAATACAGAGTTGACGATAGTCATGACTGCCTGTTTTGAAATCAACAATGAGAGCTTTATTTTCCAGTTCAATACGCAGGTCTGCTTTTCCCCGGATGCAAATAATATATTCCTTATTGTTCCAAACGACCTTTCCCAGTTGTTTATAGTTCATTTCTGAAGGGAGAATTTTATCTTCTTCCGGAATAAGTATAAAGTTTCTTCCCTCAACCTGTTTTTTCAGCCAGTCATTATAGAAAAAGAAGAGGGATTCAGACAATTTTTTTGCCAAAATTTCACCTAAAAAATCAGCATTATAGTTCTTTGGTATTTGATATTTCATTCTTTCTGAAGCAATTACATTTTTCAGCTGATTTACCAGTTTTTCACTATCACCAAAAAGGGTTTCCAGACCTGTGTGGGAATTGTGAAGTCCTTTCAATTCAGATAAAGTTGTAGAAAAATAGTTATGCATTATGTTCCCGAAAAGTTTATAACTTATTGTCTCTTCAGCTTCCCAATTTTGAGCCGAGATTTTGCTTTTGTTTTCTACAAACCAGAGGAAGGGATTTTTCAAAAATTGAATAAGGGCTGAAGCACTAAAATTAATATGATTATCCTTATAAAAATCGGCAACAGGATCGGAAGGAATTATAAAGAAATCCTCCGTCAGGTCTTTATTTATAGCGCAAAGTTCCTGATCTTCAAGTTCGGGAATTGTTTTACTTATTGGCTCCCAATTATATACATCCGGTAGAGAAACAATCACTTTTCTTTTTTTCAATAAATCCTCTTTTTCATTTTGCAGCAGTTCTTCCAGTTCACCTAAAAAGGAACTGGGGCTGATATCGCGTTCTTGATTTACATAGCTGAAACAAATTGCCCGTTCTGAACACAGTAAAAGATGGAAGAAATAATAGCGTTCCCGGTTTCTAATATCTATAAATGTTTTGAGACCTAATTTTGACCGTTGGGATTCATTGAATAACCATACAGGAGTTGGACTGGAAGGAATAATACCTTCAATCATCTGAAAAAAAGCTAAAGTGGAAAAACTTCTATTTCGTGCATCCAGTAGATTGCTAATTTCCCATTCGGGAGTTAGGGCTTCCTTTTTTTGGTAACTGATTTTACTGCTTTTCAGAAAATTCAAAAGTAAATCAAGCAAGTTTAAGCCAATATTATCTTCAGCAAAAATCTGTTTCCAGGAATTTATCAACCCCAAATTTTCAATAGCCATAAAGTTTGCCATTCTTTCCCAGAAAACAGGTAGAATATCAGTATATTGTTTTTCGTTATCATCCAGCAATTTATTCAGCTGTAAGCCATTGGAACTATCTATTAAATTGCAGAGTTCTTTCAGATTTTGGGCTTTACCAAAGGCATTGGTTAAATTGTAATATTCTCCTACGAAGTTTTTCAGGGTTGGCAAATTCGCAGTTAGAAACAAAGCATTATCAACATAAAGATAATCCCAATTGATTAAAATACTAAGTTCCAGACGCAGCTGGCTTACATAATCTTCAAGTTCCAAGCCACTTTGTTTATCGTAAAAATAGTTACAAAACCAATCCTCGGAGATATAATTCGCCAATATTTTTATTGGTAGATAACCATTACTTTCTTTTATTGCCTTAAGTCCCGCCAAAATTGCGGAAAGCATTTTATAAATATTCCCTTCACAGAAAGAATAATTATCCGGTTTAGCAAAATGTTCTTCAGGAAAGTAATAACTATAGCTTTTCAAATGAAAACAGCTATCAATAATAGCGCAATTATGATATTCCTTATCCAAATTCCAGGAGAGGAAAGATAAAGCCATCTGCGTTTCATTATCCGTTTCTATAAATTCCAGGGAGGGTTTTTGTTTTAAGGAATTCCAGGATTCCTGCAAATCAAAATCTTTTACTTTCCAGTTTTCAGCATTACCTTCTATTTCCAAACTATGAGTAATAATTGTAACTCTGTTTCCTGAATCCTCAAGAGCTTTTATTTGTTGTTTTTCCAAAGCACTGTAATAATATTGATTGAGATAAAAAATATTTAAACCCTGCCAGGGGACAGAAATATTAGCGGAATTCAAGTAAAAAATGGGATCACTGAAACCTAATACATTGATGTATTTTTGATAGTTACCGCGGATAGTTAAAATCTTCTGCAAATATATCTCCTGCCATTCCTGTAAGGGAAAAGATCCGGAATTCACCATTTCTTCAAGGTCCGGAATGGTTACACATTCTTCACATAGTTCTTCAAAGAAATCAAAAAAACGCGTTCCCCAGTCCACAATATCACTATAATTATATATATGAAAAAATTCCCGTTCGCTTTCTTCCATTACTAGATACAGGCAAAGCAGTCGTTTTTCATCTGTCAATAAGGGTTGTTTAGGTAAAATAAGAGCAGAACGCAATTCTTCCATACTGTAAAAACCGCACCAGGAAAGATCCCAATTGTTCAAAAATTCTCTGGCAGCTCTTTTAGCCGCCCTCAAAGTTGGGAAAATAAGAAGAGAATCCGGCTGAACAAGTTTTTGGACTATTGTATCCAGATTCTCTGATAAAGGATAATGCAAAAATTTCATTACTTTTTCTCCTTTTCCGGATTAACGACATCCCCGTCGTTCACAAATCCCGGAAGAACGATGTCCCCATCGTTCACAAATCCCGGAAGAACGACATCCTCGTCGTTCACAAATCCCGGAAGAACGACGTCCTCGTCGTTCACAAATCCCGGAAGAACGACATCCTCGTCGTTCACAAATCCCGGAAGAACGACGTCCTCGTCGTTCACAAATCCCGGAAGAACGACATCCTCGTCGTTCAACTTACAAGCAAAATATTTCTTTCTACTAACTATTCGGTAACAATATTAAGAACAATAGGTGGTTGACCAGGAGGTCAACCTTCCGGTTTTTTGGTTGACCAGGAGGTCAACCTTCCGGTTTTTTTGGTTGACCAGGAGGTCAATCTTCCGGTTTTTATAATAAAGGAGAAACCAGACGGCAAATGGATTCTTTTGTTTTTTGCAGCATACTACGCTGTCTGAATTTCTCGGGATTGATTTTACTACTGTATAAAAGGTCTTCTTCAAATTGCCTAATTGCCTCAGCACAGACCGTTTTATCGTATATTACGGCAGCAAGCTCAAAATTTTGTTTAAAACTGCGTATATCCATATTGGCAGTTCCAATGAGCAGAACTTCATCATCCACAATCAATATTTTGGAATGATTAAAGCCTCTGTGATAAGTCCAAATTTCTACTCCAACCTCTAAAAGTTGTTGAAAATAACTGCGAGAAGCCCAATAAACCAGAAAATGATCCGGTTTATCAGGAATCAGTATTTGGATTTGGACATTGCTGATAGCAGCGGTTTTCAAAGCAATAAGTAAGCTTTCGTTCAAAATTAAATAGGGAGTAGAAATCCGAATACTATGTTTAGCATAAGTTATAGAAGCAAAATATAACTGCATAATGCTGTCATAATCACTATCGGGACCATCAGCCACAATTTGCATCGGTAAAAATCTTTGTTTCAGAGGAGGATTGACAGGAAGATATTTATTCAATAAATCCTCTTGCATCAAATTTTTTCCGGTTACAAAATTCCAGTCCGCTAAAAAGATTGATTGCAAAGCATTAACTGCTTGACCTGCAATTTCTGCTAAGGAATCACGCCAGTAACCATAATAGCTTTTTTTGCCTAAATATTTATCTCCAATATTCAAACCGCCCAAATATGCCTTTTCTCCATCCACGATTACCAGTTTACGATGATTTCTATAATTTAACCGACTGTTTAAAAAAGGAATCCAAACAGGCATAAAAGGAACAAATTCCACTCCTGCATCGCGCAATTCCTGTTTAAATGATTTTTTTAGCATCCAGCAACCTACATCATCATAAATAAAACGCACTTCAACACCTTCCAGTGCTTTTTGAATCAATAACTTTTGTAAAGTGTAACCTGTTTCATCAGCAAAAATAGAAAAATATTCCAGATGTACAAAATGCCGGGCTGTAATAATACCTTCCAAAATTGCCTTAAATGCTTTTCCCGTATCGTTATATAAAGTTACAAAGTTATTTGTGGTTAGTGTAGCTTTACTGTTATTTTCCAATAATTTATTAAGTCGGGCAGTTAAATCATTCTGCCAATTGTGTTCTATATTTATGGGATGCTTTTGAACATAAGATAACAGTAATTTTGTATCAGCATACCTTTTTTTGCTGAATAAACGCTTTTTCCGCCAATTTCTGCCAAAAAACAAATAAAATATAAAGCCCACTACCGGCAGAAAAATAAGCACCAAAATCCAAGCCATAGTTGTTGCCGGAGAACCATTTTCCATTACTACGATAAGGATAATTAAAACTATGGAAATTCCAAATAAAATATTGATAATTCGTAAAGTCACTTTACTGAATGTATCCAGAACTGCACCACCAACTATAATCTGCGTGAGGGAAGCAATTAAAAACAAACTTATCAGCAAACCTATAATCAGCGCCAGGGAATCCCATAATTTATTGGAAGTTAAAATAATTCACCTCTTTTTTAGTAAAACCGTTTATATTCACTTCATTCTGATTACTATTATCAACACCTTATAAAAATTCAGGAAAAGATTGTCAAGAGGAAAAGCCAGTAAAATAGCAAAAGGGTTTTTAAGGATAGATTTGCAGGACAGATTGAATGGATAAAAATGATTATATCGTCCTGAAATAATAAAAAATAAGAAGGAATACCATAGAACGACAAAAGTAATGTCTTGTTGCTCAGAACAGAAGTTCTGCTCCCATCATTATCTTAATTTACAAAATTACTTTGTGGACTTAGTATAACTGCCTGTTGCCTAGTCACTTCTTTTACGACTCTTTAACGATTCTTTAACACTTCCTTAACTTTGTTAAGGAGTCGTTAAAGAAATGTTAATGCAGCATAAAAGATATAACTTGGCAGGAAATATTGCGCAGCTGAGAGAATGAGGGGTAGCTATTAAGGATTAAATTATCCCCAATCTGCAACAAGCAGTTCATTTTTCTTGACAGCAGCAGGTAACTTTACTATCAGGAACAAAATATTTCAGGTTATAATAAATGAAGAACAGAAGAAAGAATGAGGAATGGTATTATCCAAGACAATGAATTGATTAACAAGCAGTTAGTTGATATTAGTAAGTTCTCTTTAACAGTGAGTGGGGATTTTCAGCTCGCTATTGCAGTGAAACTTGCTGTGAAGGACTTTAAAATAAATTAAGCTAAAGGAAAAAAGGAATGCTCGCGTGAAAAAATCAGGACTTCCAATCATAATAATTATAATTCTCTTTACTTTTTCCTGCAAGCAATCAGAGAAAAATCAAAAGAAAGGCATTGTAGTTCTTTCTCCGGAAGTGGCAGAAATTATTTGCGCGCTCAATGCTGAAAATGAGATTACGGGTATTACAGCTGAATGTAATTATCCCCCCTCTCTCCAACAAAAAAAAATAGTCGGCTCTTTTAGCAGTATTGATAAAGAAGCCATTATAGCTCTTAATCCCCGGTTAATTTTTTGCAGTTCTTTGGAGCAGGAAAGCATAGCTCTTGACCTGAAAAATCTGGGATTTCAAGTGGAAGTTATTTATCCTGAAAGTATTAACGCAATGTTTTCAGACATAGAAAGAATTGGAACTCTTATTCGAAGAAAAGAAGCTGCAGAAAAACTCGTAAAGGACTTAAAAGAGGAAAAAGAAAAAATTAAGGCAAATTCACAAGGCAAACTTCGTCCCAAGGTCTATCTGGAAATATACAGAAATCCTTTAATGAGCGTATCCGATTCCTCTTTTGTAGGCGAATTAATTGAAACAGCAGGAGGAGATAATATTTTTCCTAGGCTGGAACGTGACTATGCTAGAATAAATCCTGAGGCAGTTATTTCTGCTAAACCCGATATTATGATCTGTTATTCACAGGACACATTGGAAAATATTATTAACCGTAAGGGCTGGCAAAATATACCAGCTATCCAAAAGAGAAAGATTTTCTTTGAGAAGGACATCAATCCTGATCTGATTCAACGTGCCACTCCTCGCTGTATTGAAGGAATGAAGATTTTAGCCAAATTATTTGAGGACTGGCAGAAAGAACAATGAAAAGAATATTGAGTCCGATTCTATGGCTCTTGATCGGTGTAAGTATTATTATTGCATATCTTACATTAGGTAAACCGGATACGAATATTATTACTCAGGTTAGAATTCCCCGTTTGCTGTTAACTCTTTTTACCGGAATGGCTTTAGCTGGAATAGGTTCTATCTATCAACTTATGCTTGCCAATCCATTAGCCGAACCATATATTTTAGGAATTTCTTCGGGATCCGCTTTTGGCAGTATACTTCTTGGTATATCGGGACTGATTATTTTGATGCCTGTTGGAGGTTTTCTTGGTGCAGGGCTAACTATGCTGCTGGTTTGGAAACTTGCTCATCAGAAAGGAAGATTTGATAAAAGCCGTTTATTGATTGCCGGTGTGATTGCTGGGATGTTTTTTTCTGCCGGTATTTCACTGCTTATGTATCTTCATCAGCAAGATACAGCTCTAATTTTAGGAACCCTGATGGGTAATTTGGGTCATATATTTACTACGGGTGAATGGACTTTTTTCTTAATTCTGACAGGGTTATCTTTTGTTATTCTTATCTATCTCTTTTTCCAGTCCACTACAATTGATATTTTAAGCTGCGGAGATTTGTATGCTGCAAGCTTGGGAATAAATATTTTAGCACTTCGGCGAAAAATTTTTATCCTCACTTCCATAGTTATTGGAATCAGTGTATCTTATGCCGGAATAATTGGTTTTGTCGGATTAATTATTCCCCACATCGTTCGCTTTTTCATTCCTTCAGGACAGAAAAAAATATATCTGCTGTCATTGTGGACTGGAGGTATCTTTCTGCTTGCTTGTGATATGCTCGCTAAATATTTGCTGTCTATGGAATTACCGGTAGGAATAATTACTGCCTTTATCGGTTGTCCCTTTTTTATGTGGCTTCTTTTGAAAAAACAAAGTTGACACATATAAATTTGCGATAGGAACTAAAAGAATTATACGCATTCACTTTGTTTTCTTTTTCTTTGTTGATATAATTGTTCTATTGAACGACGAGGACGTCGTTCATCCGGAAGGTTGACGTCCTCGTCAACCACCTATTGTTCTTAATATTGTTACCGAAAAGTTAGTGGAAAGGAATATCTTGTTTGCAAGTTTAACGACGAGGACGTCGTTCATCCGGGATTTGTGAACGACGAGGACGTCGTTCATCCGGAAGGTTGACGTCCTCGTCAACCCAAAAAAACGGAAGGTTGACGTCCTCGTCAACCAAAAAAAACGGAAGGTTGATGTCCTCGTCAACCACCTATTGTTCTTAATATTGTTACCGAATAGTTAGTAGAAAGGAATATCTTGTTTGCAAGTTTAACGACGAGGACGTCGTTCATCCGGAAGGTTGACGTCCTCGTCAACCACCTATTGTTCTTAATATTGTTACCGAATAGTTAGTGGAAAGGAATATCTTGCTTGTAAGTTGAACGACGAGGACGTCGTTCATCCGGGATTTGTGAACGACGAGGACGTCGTTGTTCCGGATAAGAAAGCCCCGGTATAAATACCGGGGCTTTACTTTATACATTTTGAGGAAGGGTTTTCTTATTTCATTAACATCATTTTACGGGTTTCAACCTTACCCTCGGTGGAAAGGCGATAGAAATATAGACCGCTGGTAACTTTGTTCCCATTATTGTCTGTTCCATTCCAAACAACGGTGTTTTTACCAAAATTGGCAATACCATTATGAAGGGTTTTAACCAGTTGACCTTTAACATTATACACAGATAGATTGGCATTAGCAGTTTTGGGCATATCAAAAGTGATAGTAGTTTCCGGATTGAAAGGATTGGGATAGTTTTGATTCAGCATATTGGTAACAGGGCTAACGGTAGGATCGTCTGAAGCATCACTGGGGAAGACAATTTGCAATTCTGTAAACATTACTCGTCCACCATCATTTATAGCACCGACTCCAGGACTGATAACATAAGCACCCCAAGTAGTATCATCATAGAACAGAAGCCCAAGTTTACCTACTTTCTCACCGTTATTTTCACCAACATAAATAACTTTATCAGCTGGATATACCCACATTGGCTTTATTCCGGCAAATTCAGGTGTTTCAATATTGTTTAGTCTTATGGGCTCACTCCAACGTTCTCCATTATCAGAAGATACGGAAATCCAAATTTCAGGAGTATTTGCCCAGGCAGCATAGTCGGTATCTCCATCTGCATTATACCACTTTGCCCGGGCACAATTTTGCCAAACCATAGCTAACATTCCTTCCCCGTTACATTCAGTAACTTTCATATTATTGCAATGGAAAAACATAGCATTATCATGAGCAGCATCATCCCAATAAGGAAATTCCCAGCTTAAATACATATTGATAAACCACTCACCACTATCAGGATCTTGCACAAAATCTTCTACACCCCAAGGTGGCTGGCTATCCCATGGTTGATAATGCTCATCTACATCGTTAAGCGAATTTATATGGGGCCAGATATCGTTAATTCTGAACTGAGAATCTTCCGGAAGAGAAGGATCAAAGATAATTTCTTTGGGTAATTGGTAATTGGGAAACCAATAACCATCATTAGTAATAATTCTCCAAACAGCAGGGAAATGAATACGACCCAAGTCATCAACAGTAGCATTTAGATGGCCTGAAGCAGAAGAAAACAATTCCCAGGTAAGATCATTATCTCCATAAGGTAGATCACTTGGATTTTTGAAAAAACCTGTTGTATCAGTAGGACTTGTATTAGGATTCCATGTAGGTAAATAACCCGAACTATTTAATCTAACCCAAGTACCTTGTCCATAATTTCCACATTTAAAAACATCTACATCCGGCTCAATAATATCGGTTGTTCCATCTGCTTCCGTAGCAAAATGAAAACCGGCATAATAAAGGTTTCCTGCATCATCTGCTGTTAAGGAATTGAAGGGTCTACGCCACTGATCATCAACATTCCATTGATCCATTTCCGGTATAGATGTATACTGCCAGTTTAGAGGAATAGCATTTTCTATTTGGGCAGCATCAAAATCAGCATAAGCAATTTTTGGATTTTCAGAGGGACCGTAAGTATGAGTAATTGAATTTCTGGCAATTACATAGATTCTTCTTTTATCGGGAGTAGGAGAAGGACCGATTACAGCTGTAGGCCAAATGAACTCGTTGTCAGATGTGGAATCAACATCAGAAGTATAAACAGTTGAAGGATTATCAATAATGGTCTCAAGATCAGTAAACAAGCCATAAATGCCTTCATAAAATTGATCCACAGTAAATTGCACTTCATTTTCAACATCTGTATCAGTATTACAATGCCAGGCATAAAATGGTTTTCCCGAAACCGGATCTACTGCCACGGTGCCATATCCTTCATGATTTGCTTCTGTTGTAATCTCGTTATTTACTGTAACATTACCATTAGCATCAAGATAAGCATAAAATATACGACGGGTTCCGTCTGCAGTTCTACGTCCATGATAGGTTAAAAAATATCCGCCTCCGTAAATATTAGGCGGAATTACACGTAAGGGCAAACCGTTATAACTTCCTATCATATAATCATAATAAGAAGTTAAAAGAGCAGTCGGAGTTTTGGTAAAAGTAAATTCCGGAACTGTCCTGTCGTTCGGTATAAATTTTTTAGGGACAGGGGTTTCCATTGCCTTCTTGTTGTTAGGAGTAGGAATCATTTCCTGGGCAAAAATTATACCAACAAGCAAAGACAAGGATAAGGTGACTAATAGGATTTTTTTCATTATTTCCTCCTGAATCATAATTGATTCTTTTAATATTTCATTTTCAAAGAAACACGATGAGCTCCTTTAATAAAGGACTCAGCCAAATCGCCCATATCAGTATAGGCATAATCAACATTAAAAATTCCAAATGAAGTGGGAACCTGCCAACCCACTCCTGCAGCAAAACCATTTGTATCATAATTGAATTGATACCCGCAGCGGAAAAATATGTTTCCCAGCTTATATTCAGTTCCCAAATTCCAGGTCTCTAAACGATCTATTACATTATCCAATTGCAGTGAAGCAATCCAATAATTATTTCCCGAACGCATCAGGTCACCACTAACTCCTAAAGAGAAACTTAAAGGAATTTTACTATCCAGTTCAATGCCATCTTCATCAACCAGACCATCACCGTCATTATCAAATAAATCAAAGGGGTCTTCATCATCTCTGCCATCTTCATCATCATCAACCCGAAAACGAATATCAGGACCAAAATTACGCATTGCCATCCCGATTTTTATATTTCTCCAACCGGTGTTATACATTGAACCGACATCAACTGCATAGCTGTTTACACTAAAATCGTAAAGATTTTCTCTCAGATATTTAATTCCTAATCCAGCCGAGAACTTATTAGTAAACTGCTGAGCGAAATCTATTCCGATAGCAATATCACTGCAGGTAAATTTCTCCCCGGTAGGTCCAAATGTCTCCTCTTCTGTTTTATCCATATCATCCATATGTAATATACTGCCATATAGAGCAACAGTAGATACCCCATTAGTATATGTGGCAGCTCCAAATTCATGCATAATGCTGGCAGGCCAATTAGTATGCGAAACAAATACCTGATTTTCAAAGGCAGGAGCCAAACCGGCAGGATTCCAGTAAACTGAAGAGATATCATCAGTTACAGCTGTATATGCTTCTGCCATACCTACGGCACGAGCATCTACCCCAAGCTTGAGAAACTGTAAAGCTACCGTTCCTGTTTTACCAAATGGTTTGGCTGTAATTATCAGCGGTAATCCGGTTATTGTAATGACCAGGATAAGTGTAAATACTTTCTTCACAGTTCCTCCCTCATTTGATTATGACAAATTTGCCGACTTTGATTTTGCTGTCGGCTTTGTTCTCTACCGAAAATAGATACACACCAGGGGCTATTATCTGTCTGTTTTTGGATAGTAAATCCCAGGATTCCATACCATCTGCAGCAAGACCAGTAGTACTTGCTTTAGAAATAGTAATGATATCAGTAACTGGAGCACCATCATGTTTCAATGTCTGGACAAGATCACCTGCTAAAGTATAAATACGGATATCACAACGCTTAGGCAAATTAATAAACCATATACGACGGCTTTTATCTCCCTTTTCATCGTTTTCTCTACGCCCGTCAAAACTGCTTCTGCCAATATAGGGATTGGGAATAACCATAATATTATCCATATTTTCCTTAGCTAAAGGGCCAGGGAAAAGCACTTTCATATTAGCATCAGAATCTCTTCCACTTTCCAAATAATCCAGATCATTGGAAGGAATACCTCTGTCATAAGCAGTTAAGGCAACATAATATTCAACACCTTTTCGGGGATACATAATGGACGACCTGTAATAGCGTCTGGCTAATCTTTCTTTTTGTAGTTTAATCAAATCCAAAGTATCGGGAGCTTCTACACCCACACCTCCAGGGAAAGCAAAACCCTGTAAAGGAATTAGCTTGGGGTCGTATAGTGCATAAAATATATGATCAGAGATGTCTTTATGTTTGAAAATTCGTGCTTGTAAAAGCTTGGTTGTTTCAAGAGTAGGTCCTATTATACTGTTAGCATAGTCCTGAATAAATTGCCAGTCAGTTACTTCATTATGTGGTGTCCCATTTATTACCGGATTTGGTTCATAAATAGGCCAACCATAAAATGTATCACCATTGGGAACTAAAAGATAATTTTCATCAAAGCAGTAGAATTGGTGGTATTCACTAACATCTACATTCCACTCATTTTTATTGGGTAAATCAGTATCAATGCCTAAATAACCTCCAAAATCTACAAATAAAGTATCAAAATTGCTATTTACCGTATAATCAGAATGATCTCTAGGAGTATCAACTTTATCCCAGCGCTTAATCATCTCCCAATCTTCTTGGCTTCCACTTCCACTTCTGCCCCAAAGTGTATAACCCTGAAAATCTCTTCTTAAGCGTGAAGCAGTATAGGGATTAACCAAGGCATTCATATTCCAGCGTGTATCTACCTCTCCTGGAGGCGGAGGAGGTCCAGGTCTGTATTCTTCAGGTATATCCACCCAGTTATTTGCAATATGAGGTCTTGGGTCACTATCAAGACCTGAAATTATTAATGAGCTTTCGGGATTTTGCCAGCCAATAATTGCAGTACTAACTGTTTTAACATCATAGGAAAATTCGCTGCGATTATCCCAATAAACATCCAGGCGATTACCGTTATCCTGTAATTCTGCATATAAATTAGGAATATCAGGTGGCTCCGGTGGATTATAATGAGGAAATGTATCAGGTTGAGTTACAGTTATCAGGTCTTGTGCTTGACCATATATTTCCTTAGCCCAGCGTGCTGTTCTTTTAAGGTCTTCCTTATTATCTCCGGGGAAAACAGCAACCACAATTTTCATTGTCTTTTTTGGTGGTAAGTTCCACCTTTTTGCTGGATCGTTGTATTCTGATTCATTGTTCGGTTGAGCTCCATAGAAAGAAAACAGAAAACGGGTATCATTTGGGGTGGGCTGTTCCCATTCAGTTAAATCTTCCTGTTCAGGACGAAGAGCAGTATATGTACTCGCAGTTGGTTTAGGGTTGCGTCCTGTTAGCAACCAATATTTTTCATTTGATGTCTCACCGGGTTTTGGGAGATTATAGGGATTACCGTCATCAGGTCCATCACCAACTTTCCAATACCAGCAATGGAACTTTAATTTTTCAGGATCAGGTGTACAAACACGTGCTCCTACCAATCCGGGAGTAATACCGTTATCAAAATCCGCATCATAAGTATAGGCAAATTCATATCCCGTTCCCTTTACATAGCCGGATTTATCATCAGCCGCCTTATCTACACCCCAGGTTTGAGGACCGACATCACAATCCATATAAATACCCATTGCGCAATCATATAAAGTATCCTGTTCGTTCATATTGGTAATGTCAAATTCCACATAAACCAGGTTTTTAATATATTCATAGCTCCATTGATAGCTCATTTGGCGTATTCTTACCGATAAAGGATAATGTGTATTAACACCACTTGATGTGCCATAATCCCTGTCTCCGGAAGTTCCAAAAGGGCAATAATCATAATAAAAAGAGATATAGTCCTGTTCAGAAACAGGAGCACCATCTTCATCTATTCTACCATCAGAATCGTCGTCATAAGGTGCAGCAAAAGCATAATTTGAATTTTGATATGATAAGTCCATAAATCCTAAAGGAAACCAAATTTCCGCATTAATAGGATCGTCCAAAATGGTAAAATTACTGATAGGAACATCAGCAAGGAACTGACCACCAAAATTCTCACTGAACTGAGCAGGTAATTCTGCAGCGGTTCGGTAAGGAAAAGTAAAGCCTGCACCATCCTCATCTATTTTCCCGTCACCATCATCATCCACAGCTCGCTTTTGTTTCCTCGTTGTTGCATAAATAATCCCATCCAGATTGTTATACGCTGAATAGTTCTCTGTTTCATCAGGATTATTAACTAGCAAGGGATTGTATGCAGGCAAAAATTCATATAAATCCCAATCGCCATCAAAACCGACACTCACTAAAGTATCTATTACTGCGTGTTTAGTTGGATTCCAGCGCGGATCAGCTTGCGTAATAATAGTGTCATTAGTTTCTGAGGGAGGATAAACTAACCAATATAATTTGTTTTTAAAAGTATCCCGGCGTTGTTTTTTAGCTCCGAACCACAATGCTCCTTGATATAAATAATCAATTCCACTGCCTCCAGGATATTCCAAAGAAGGATATTGGGGAACAATGTCGTCACCGGAACCAAAAAATCCATAGTTACTAACCCGTAACCAGATGTTTCCTACATTGTGATATTTGGTTAAATCCAGTTTTTTTGTTCCTGTTGTAGGAACTGCCATTGCTGCATAAGCTAAACTGGCTGTAAAAAACAGCAATAAGCAAAGGCAGGTTCCAATCTTATAAAACTTCATTAAACACTCCCAATTATTGAATTCTAAATTCTACAGGAATAATGACCAAACAGTCCACTGGTTGACCACTACTTTTCCCTGGTTGAAACTTTACTTTACGAACTGCTTCAATAGCTGCTTCATCCAAGCCACCACCAACCCCCCGCCGAACTCTGATATCACGAACGCTGCCGTCTTTCAGTACTTCCGCTTCCAGAATCACTGTTCCCTGTATTTTATTCCTTTTAGCAAATTCGGGATAAACAGGTTCAATTTTTCCGATAACTACCGGGGCATCATCATAAGGAACGAAATTGACTGGTGTATTATCTTCTTCTTGTTGAGTCGGAGCAGTAGTACTATATATATTTCCAATTTGGGATAGTGCTTCCTGGAAAGCAGCCATATCCACTTCTTCAGTTCCCAAAACATCGCTTATTTGAAAAGTAACATTAACATCAACTTCTGTTTGAGGTGCCTCTATCCGTTCTCTCTCTTCCGGTGGAATATCCACTAATTCCATCTGCTGTGTTTGAAAAACTTGTTTTCTAACTTCAACCTTTGGAGTTACCATAATACCAAAGATAAGTAGAGTAAGGGATAAAGCAAGGGCTTTGCTGAATTGAGCATTAGCAATGTCTTTCCAGTCCTGATTTTTTGTTTTCATTTTTTCTCCCTTTATTTCTTCAGTATAGGTTGTGCTTCAAAGGCAACTACAAGTGCATTAGCATCTTGCAATTGACGCATTACATCTGACATAACTCCATATTTTGTTTCTCGGTCGGTGCGAAAACAGACAATCAATTCCGGGTCCTCTGCTTTCTTGCGGATAAGAGTTTGAGAAACGAAAACATCCTCAGAACTCTCTATCCGGGTAGGTATATCATCCAGGAGAATTGTCTCATCCCGCATTACATAGATTGTACTAGTATGATTACGAGGAATACGTTCAATACTTTCTGCAAAGGGCCAACGCTCCCGTTCAACCCAGAACTTTTTTTCCTGAACGAAAACGGTAGTTACCATAAAGAACAGCAATAAGAGAAAGGCAATATCGGAAGTAGATGCTTGTGGAATGGTAGCATCTCGTCTTTTTTTTACACTTAATTTAGCCATATCTACTCCTAACTTGTGGAAAGCGATATTTTTTCTATTTTTGCAGCTTTTAAGCGGTCAACTACTCTGATCATATCGTTATATTTTGCATCCCGATCGGTAATGATTTTAAAAATCATATCCGGATTTATCTGGACTTTTTGTTGAATTATTGTATCCAATTCTTCGCTCTCAATATATCGTGGTGCTTCTCTATTTACTGCTATTTGTCCATCAGGTAAAATTTGAAAACGAGTCATCTCTTTTTCTGTTAAAGTAATGGTTTGAGTTTTATTCTCTTGAGATTCTACTGCTTTAGGTAAAACAAGTTTGATTCCTTCCTTGACATCAAATTTAGTTGTGGACATAAAAAAGATGATTAGGAGAAATGCAATATCACCAGTGGAAGCTGTTGGGATTGTTGCTTTATATTTCCTCTTCCGCGTGATTTTCATCTGTTTACACCAATACTTCGCTTAATGTTTCAGTAATTTTTTCGGATGCTCTTTGCATATCAATTACGACACTATCTACCATAGTCATAAAAACATTATTAAAAAATTGAACTGGAATTGCTACTATCAAACCAAATTCTGTTGTAATTAGAGCAATTCGGATACCGGTAGCCACAATTGTAGCATCAACCGCTCTAGCAGCCGCTATTGAATCAAATGCTGCAATCATTCCGGCAACAGTTCCTAAAAATCCTAACATAGGAGCTAAAGTAATAGTGCTGGATAGTTCCACGAATCCTTTTTCCAAGTAACTCATTTCAATCATTGAAGCATTTTCTATGGCTTCATCTACAGCTGTCATCCCTTTAGCTACTTTCTCCAGACCAGCATAAACAATAGCAGCTACTGGTCCTCGTGTATTTTTAGCAATTTCTCTTGCTTCCTCAAATTTTTTATCCTTAATCAAAGGAATAATTTTATCAAGGAATGAATTTAAATTTACTTTTCCGATAAGCATAGCAATAAATTTCCAGATTATATACGCTAAACCATATATTGCCAGAAAGAGAATAGGCCACATTGCCCATCCGCCATTTTTGAACCATTTTACCAGTCCACTGCCAAATACGAGTTCTGCAAAGTTTTGTAAACCACTACCTCCTGTCTCAGTTGCAGGTTTTTCCTGTGCGTAGGCAAAGCTTGCAAAGATGAATGTCATCATCATAATCAGCAGTATTGTTCCGATGATTTTTCTCATTTTTATTGATTCCTCCTTGGAATAATTTAGAAATTTACTGAAAAGCCCAGGGTAAGGCCCCGGAAGTCATTATAAAGAAGGGGATTTTGACTAGCTAAAGAATATGCATAATAGACCTCAGGATACACAAAACCCGGAATGTTAGCTTCCTCTATTTGTGCGCCATTCCAATAATAATTCCCCGTTTTGGGATATACACTTATAATGTTTTTGTTTTTAAAAAGGTTCTCCACTTCCGCATAAATCTTAATATTCATTTTATTAGGTAAGACAAAGCCCTTGGTTATTCTTAGATTTGTCTGTTGAGTGCTAGGCATTCTCTTACTATTGGTATCCAAATCATGACCTGATTCATAGCTTTGTGGTGTGTAAGGAGCACCTGAAGCATAAGCCCAATTGATATTTGCACTAAAATCATCAAGAGGTAATATAAAATCAGTAAAAGGTATGAAATATTCTTCACCTTGGGCAATGCGGAATGTGAAATTAACACTTATATTATGTCTGATATCCCAATCCAAAGGAAATTCTCGTAAATTGGTTGTCTCATCCTGAATAATAGTATAGGAACTGTTCCCTTGTGCCCAAGCTAACGAGTAGGCAAGAGACCAGGTGTTAAAATTGGATAGCAGTTTTTCAATTTGCATATCAATTCCCCGGGCAGAACCATAGTCATTGGAATAGTATTTATACCAGTATACCGTTTGCTCTATTTCACTACGTTCTTTCCTAGTGTTCACATAATTATAAAGGTTTTTATAATAGGCAGTTAAATCTAAAACATAGTCCTCACTCAATTGGTGAGAAAGACCGGCTTCATAAGTAACAGTTATCTGTGGTTCTAAACTGGGATTTCCTACTCTGATTGTAGTTTCTGAACCATAAGCATCTTCAGGCGTTTTACTGGTAAAAATATATTGCATTTGGGGTAATTGATTTTGATAGTTATAAGCAAAGCGCAAAACATCCCTATCTGTAATTGGATGAGAAACACCCAAGCGAGGAGAAATCATCAACTGCATTATATCTTTTTTATCAAATTCGCGTAAATCATAACTACCATCATCCTGTGCTACATAATAATTTTTACCCAAATACCACAAATCAAACCGTAATCCGGCATTCACAATCATTCCTTCCCATTCCATTTTATCCTGTAAATAATAAGCCATTTGCCAGGGCTCAGCTTTATAACCATCACGCTTTCCTGAAGCCGCTTTAGCAGCAGCATAGTAATCCTGGGGCATATAAATAGGTATCAAATCAGCAATAGATGTTGGATTCGCTTGCGTTGCGGCAATCCCGTAAATGCCCTCGGGAATATATTCATCATCTAACATCAAATTACCATCAGCATCAACAAAATCGTTAACATCATAATCTCTAATATTATATATAGTATTTAAATAGGCAATTCGTCGTTTTTCGTCAATTTTCAGAAAATTCTCTAATTGATTTTTTTTAATGTTATGCTTTATAATTTCCAAGCCGGTCTTTGCCATATGGGTATCATTTATTTGCCATTCAAAATCTGCTCGTCCACTAAGTATTTTGGTGGTATCATCAATAAAGGAATTATATATATAACCAGGAGGAAGATATTGGGGAATTGGTCTCGGCTCTTCTACACTTTCCAGACGATATTTCCAAGAGTCACTAGGTAAAAACCCGTAATCATATATGCCATCATTATTGGCATCAATTGTGGAATATCCATAATCCCCTAATGCAACCCTCTGGACATAATCATCGGGAATATTATCAGGATCTACTGTCATAAAGATATAGGAATCCCGATCTATGCCTTTGGGACCTTCATAATTATCTTTCTGATAATAACTGCCTTTCACTTTTATATTCATTTTATCGTTGATTACATAGTCATAAGTTCCGATATATTGCCGTTGTGTTGTTTCTATTTCCTTAAAATGTTGTAAAGCATAGCGCCATCTATTTTCCCCAGCATATTCATTGAAAGGATAGTTTAAACTTCTATCTCCTCTGATAGCAAATGTAGCTACTTGACCAGGGTTAAAGGCATACTTGGTCTTTAAATTCACATTATAGGAATTGTAATTCCGATTGCCAATATCAATACCGAGAATTTTATCCCTGCCTGCATAAGGGTCATAGATAGGATAATCATCATCTATTAGAGACCTGCCATTAAGAGTGAAATCTCCGTTAGGATCACTAACATAATAATCTTTCAATCTCCCATCCATCCATTCACCTGAACCATTCAAATAAAAGGTAAATTTTTCTTTAATATCCTGAGAAGCAAAAGGTATTACAGGTCCGCCAATAGCTAATTTTACTACATCAGAATTTCGTCCTTCACCTACAAGATGATCAGTATTATACTCTACTTTACCGGAGAAAAAAGGATCTCCATCCTTTGTAACAATATTGATCACACCCGATTGAGCATTACCATATTCTGCCGGAAAACCACCTGTCATCACTTTCATATCTTTAATTGCATCGGTATCAATTTGTAATGTTGCTCCACCATCTACAGGATCTGTAACACTCATACCATCTATAGTATAATTGATTTCATTGGAACGACCACCACGAATATGTAATTCTCCTCCAACATTTGTTACCCCTGCTTGGAGAGCAACAATATCAGCAACATCTGAAACGGCAGCATCGGTTACAACACTCATTTCTATATTTCTTGCGCTTCCTACACGGTTTTTATCTACTTTATCTTCAGTAGCTGTAACTGTTACCGCTTTCATTTCAAAACCGCTTTTATTCATAGTAGGAGTAAGATTTGTGGTTTGATCTACAATTATACGAACATCATTAAACACCACAGTATCATAGCCGATAAGCGAAAACTTAACTGTATAAAGACCTGGGGGAATATTTATGATAATTGCTGTTCCTTTAGCATTAGTTTGACCACCGGTTATTCGTTGATTTCCTTGCATAACAACTATATTTACAAATTCTATGGGACGACCTGAATTATCGCGCACCCGAACTGCAAGTTTTCCTGTTGTAGCAGCTTCCAAAAATATTGTTCCTGCAAGCATAATTATTAGTAGGATCAATGCATATTTACGCATCAAAACCTCCCCTTTGTCCGGATTTTATAACTATATTTTTCTTTTCGTTCTAAGCTCAAATCAGTTTTTTCCTCTTTCTTAACATCTTTCTTAAAAACTCTTTTTTGTAATCTTCAGAAAAAAGTCAAGAGATTTTTTTATAATATAATCAAAATTCTTCTTTTGGCAAGCTGAAATATATTTAGTATTCTTGGCTTTAACCTTCTTGAATGAATTCTACTTTTTTCTTTATTCGGTCTTGTTTCACAAGTTCGCCAAGGTATCTTGCTTCGGGTATAGATAAATATTCATCTAATGATTCATTATTAATTATGCAAATCATACCAGTTCCCAAATTAAAGGTCTCTCTCATTGTTTCCTCTGATAGTTTTCCTGCTTCTTGTAACCAATGAAAGAAAGGAGGTATTTCTGTGTTCTTGATTTTAATTTGAGCACTCACACCTTCAGGTAGAATCCGTTTTAAGTTTCCCGTAATGCCGCCTCCGGTAATATGAGCTAAACCATTAAGATTAGGGTCGGTAAGATGCTCTTTCAGTAAAGGTAGATAACTTCTATGAACACTTAAAAGAAACTCACCCAAGGTAGTTTGACATTCAGGAATATAGTTATCCAGAGATAATTTCAGCTTTTCAAACACAATTTTCCTTACCAGTGAATAGCCATTGGTGTGTAATCCACTGCTGGGCAAAGAAATAAGCTGGTCACCAGGTTTTATTTCAGGTCTGGGTAATATTTGTTCCTTTTCTACAATGCCTACTATTGTTCCTACCAGATCAAATTCTTCGCCTTTGTACAAATCCGGCATTTCTGCCATTTCTCCTCCGATCAAAGCACAGAAATTTTGCTGGCAGGCAATGATGATTCCTTCAATTATTTTTTCTACTTTTGCCGGTTCCAGTTTTCCTATACCGATGTAATCCAGAAAAAATTGCGGGATCCCACCTTGAACTAATATATCATTTACACAGTGATTTACTAGGTCCTGACCTATAGTTCCATATTGATCAGCTAAAATAGCAATTAAAAGTTTTGTGCCTACTCCGTCAGTGCTGGAAACAAGAATCGGCTGATGCCATAAATTTATATCTATTTTATAAAGCCCCCCAAAGCTTCCTAATTCACTTAAAACATTTCTGTTATAGGTTTTGCTGACCTTTTGTTTTATTGCTAAAACTGTTTTTTCTCCTGCTTTTATATCAACTCCTGCTTTGCAATAATCCAGCTCGTTTTTCAAGTTGTCCATTTCACCAGTTTTTCCTTATTTATTTCAATTTCAGCTTTGGTTTTGTCAACTATACCTTTCACACTGAAATCAGCTACATTCAATGCTGATATAACCGTTCCGTATAAAATTGCTTCCTTAATAACTGCCCGGTTCAAAATATCGTAATTAGCCAAATAACCCATAAATGCACCGGCAAAACTATCTCCTGCCCCTGTCGGGTCTTTAACTTCTTCAACCGGAAAAGCAGGCGCAAAATACATATCATCTTTAGAAATGGCTACCGAACCATATTCACCGCGTTTAACAATTATCCATTGCGGTCCCAAAGAAAGTATATCTCGGGCAGCAGAATAAATATTTTCCTTATTTGTAAAATCTCTAATTTCGTCCTCATTCATAAACACAATATTTACTCTGCTTAGCACCTGCTCTACTTCTTTGGGACATAAATAAATCCAGTAATTCATTGTATCACAGGCAAGATGTGAATAACAGGATACCTGATTTAAAACCTGCATTTGCAAGGAAGGGTTAATGTTCGCTAATAATAAACTACGACAGCTTTTGCAGGTCTCAGGCAAATGCGGAGAAAAATCAGCAAAAACATTTAACTCCGTAGAAAGTGTTTCCACTTTATTCCAGGTATTATATTTTCCGCTCCAGCGAAAGGTTTTACCCTCTTTAACCTCCAGTCCGTCCAAATTTATCCCTTTTTTCTGTAGCAGGTTCAGTCCTTCAATCGGAAAATCCGTTCCGACCACTCCTACAATGTAAGCATCTGTAAAAAAGGAACCTGCCAAAGCTCCATAAATAGCAGAACCACCTAAAGCATTTTTTATTTCTCCAGCAGGTGTGGAAATACTATCCAAACCTATAGAACCAACGATTACTAAGCTCAAGGTGTTATCTCCATCTGCAATGTATCTGCATGTAAAGTGTCGGTAACACTTGCAGAAGGAGTTTGAACAATATTTTCTGTATTCCCAAGGTGATTTATAAGATAAAGAATAATTATTAAGGCAAGCACCATAAGTATCAGCTTAGGCCAATTATATGCCTTTTTCCGTTTTTCTTTCCAGCGATCTTTAATCTTATCGTTAAAATCATTCATCTTTTACCTCCCGGAAGCTATCTCTGCTAGAAAATCAGCAAAGCGTGTTAGTCCTTCCTTGATGTTTTCTATACTGTTAGCATAAGAAAAACGCACTGTTCCTTCCATTCCGAATGAATTACCTGATACTAGAGCAACATAATACTTGTCAAGTAATTTAGCACAAAAATCATCCGATGTCCTGATATTCTGGTTATTGTTTTCCAGATACCATTTTATTCCCGGCATTATGTAAAATGCACCCTGAGGCTTAGAGCAGGTAATATGCGGCAGTTTTTTCAGCTCTTCATAGAGGAAATCCCTCCGCCGGGAAAATTCTCTACGCATTTTTTCTATTGAATCATCTTCTTCCCTTAAAGCTGTTACACAGGCATATTGTGTAATTGAATTAACACAGGAAGTTGTATGTTCCTGAACCATACCTGCTGCTGTAATAATTTCTAAGGGTCCCGCAGCATATCCAAGACGCCAACCAGTCATTGCGTATGCCTTTGAAACACCGTTAATTACAATGGTCCTTTGTTTCATTTCTTCACTGATGCTTGCTATTGATATATGCTGCATATCATCATAAACCAGGCGTTCATAAATCTCATCGGAAATTACCAGAATATTATGTTTAATACATATCTCAGCTATATTGGAAAGCTCATCTCGGGTATATACTGAACCTGTAGGATTGCCGGGTGAATTTATTATCAATGCTTTGCCACAGGGATTTTCTTTTATTGCTTTTTCCAGTTCTGCAGGTTGAATTTTATATCCTTGCTCTTCGCGGGTAGGTATATATACTGGTTCTGCATTAGCTAAGGCAACCTGATAAGGATAGCTTACCCAATAAGGGGCTGCCATCAAAACCTGGTCTTTATCATCACATACAGCTATTAACGCATTTACTATTGCTGCTTTAGCTCCAGGGGAAACCAGGATTTCTTTGGGGCTATATCGTAATCCATTATCCCGTAATAATTTCTCGCAAATTGCCTGCCTCAATTCCAATATTCCAGCATTATTAGTATAACGCGTAAAATTGGCATCTATAGCTTTATGGGCAGATGCTTTAATATATTCCGGGGTATTAAAATCCGGCTCGCCTACGCTGAAACTAATTACATCTATTCCAGCATCCTTCATTTCTTTTGCTTTCGCAGATAAGCTTAATGTTGGCGACGGCTTAATTAAGCGACAACGGTTGGATAGCTTGATAGCCATCTTAACCTCCAATCTATGTATTTTTTATTTCTTTTTTTGCTGCTCTGCTAAAAGCAGAATGATTGCCACAGCATTAATAATATCTCCAGCAGAACAACCCCGGGATAAATCACTTACCGGAGCTGCTAAACCTTGAATTATAGGCCCTATTGCTTCAATTTTTCCCATATATTGAGCTATTTTATAGCCAATATTTCCGGCTTGTAAATCAGGGAAAATAAGTGTATTAGCATTTCCTGCTACAGAACTTTGGGGTGCTTTTCTTTTTGCTACTTCAGGAATGAGAGCGGCATCAAATTGTAATTCTCCATCAAAATCAAAATCCACCTTTCTTTCTGTTAAAATTGCTTTAGCCATTGTTACTTTATCTACCAATTCGTGTTTAGCACTTCCCAAAGTGGAAAACGAAAGCAAAGCTACCTTTGGCTCATCTCCAATTATAGCTTTACGGGTTATAGCAGTGCTCATAGTTATGTCTGCAAGTTGTTCTGAATTGGGATTGGGAACCACAGCACAATCGGCAAATAAAAAAATCCTTTCTTCTCCCCGGAAATCAGAAACAGGTAAAATAAAAGCACTGGAGACAGTTTTAAACCCGGGCATAACACCAATCACCTGTAATGCTGCTCTTAAAACATCCGCTGTATTATTTACTGCTCCGGCAACCATTCCATCCACTTGTTTCTCTTTAACCATAAAAGCACCATAATATAAAGGATTTTTAACGGTCTCCAGTGCCTGATGCATTGTAACACCTTTTTCCTTTCTTTTTTGGTAATATGCTTCAGCAAAGGCAGGAATGTTTTCTGAGGTTTCAGGATCTATTATTGTTATATCTTGTAATTTTATATTTAATGCTTTTGCTTCTTGCCTTATTATTTCGCTTTTACCAAGCAGAGTTACTTTTGCCAGACCAGTTTCTACAATTTTTGCACCGGCTGTTAAAACGCGGACATCAGTGGATTCCGGCAGAACAATACTACCGGAAATTGCTTTAGCTTTATTTATTAAATGATCTTCTATAAACATTTCCTTATTTCCTGTTAACCTGTTTCCAGAACTATTAAAGACAAATCTGCAACTCTTAAAAATTCTTTTTTCACTTCTTTCAGCAGGGAGTGTCTATTATTGCGTAATTCATCATCTTCACAGTTTACTAAAACCCTGTCAAAAAAGGCGTCAATAACTTTTCCAAACTTGATCAAATACTGCAAAGCCAAAGGATAGTCCTTGTTTTGCAAAGCTGCATCAATATCCTGATGTAATGTCTGCAGAGCTTCATAAAGGTTGATTTCTTCCTGTTCTACAAGTTTTTCTTTATTAAAGGTAACAAAATCCTTTGTTTCAGCAATAATATTCGCCACCCTCTTAAAACCAATCACCAGATGAATGAAATCCTCTTTACCTTTTAACGCATTCAATGCTTTAGCCCGGTTTTCCAAATCGTGTATATGGCTTTTATCAATATGCATCACGCTGTCTATCACATCGTAAGCAATACCGTTTGTTTTCAGCAATCCCTCAATTCTTTGTTCCAGAAAATTGTGCACATTCTGATTTGCCTTTTTATCCAATTCTGTCTGTTTTTCAATTAATGTTAATGCTTTATTAGCCAAAGTGAACAAATCCAAATCCCATTTTCGGTAACTTATAATTTGCACAATACCATTAGCAGCACGTCTCAGAGCAAAAGGATCGCCGCTTCCTGTGGGCATCATTCCAATTCCAATAATTCCGGCAACTGTATCCATTTTATCTGCAATGGCAACTATTGCTCCACACATTGTAGAGGGAAGTTTATCACCCGAACCTCTTGGCAGATAGTGTTCAAATATACCTTCTGCAATTTCCGAATCTTCACCGGAAGCTAAAGCATATTGTTTACCGATATATCCTTGAAGTTTTGTAAATTCTTTTTCTCCAAGCATATTAGTAACCAAATCTGCTTTACAGAGTTTTGCACAGCGAATTGCCTTTTTCTTTTGTTCTTCTGTTATATTCAATTCATCCGTCACAGCATTTACCAATTGCATTATGCGTTTAGTTTTATCACTCATTGTTCCTAATTTTGCTTGAAATATAACCTTGTCCAAATACTTAGTCCAATATTCCAGGGGATGTTTTGTATCTTCATTCCAATACCACAAAGCATCTGCTAATCTTGCTTTTACTACTTTCTCATTGCCTTTCCGGATAATCTTACTTGCAGATGGATTACCGTTGGAAATAAATATAAACTTATTACTTAATTTGCCCTCGTTGTTCTGCACTGCAAAATACTTTTGTGTCTGACTTATAGTGCTGATAATAATTTTATCCGGCAGAGAAAGATACTTTTCTTCAAATTCTCCAATAACTGCAGTTGGAAATTCTACCAAATTTACCACTGTTTCTACTAACTCCCTGTCCTCTATAACTTTAAAATCTCCTTCCGGAAAAATAGCTGCTAGTTGATTAATTATTTCTTTTCGGCGCTCTTCAATATCAGCTATTACTTTTTGTTCCCTCAGTTTTGGAATATAATCCTCAGCTTTATTAATAGTAATAGCTTTATCCAAACCTAAAAACCTATTACCGTAAGTAATATTCCCACAAGGAATGCCGCCAAAATCCAATTCTAAAGGTAGATTATCCCATAAAACTAAAAACCAGCGTAGAGGACGGGAAAAAGTTAATCCTAATTGGCTCCAAGCCATTTTTTTCTCAAATGGTATCTGCACAATCATTTCCGTTATCCAGTCCTTCAGCAGTTCAACTGTCGCTAATCCCTTTTTTATATATTTTACCGCCAGAAATTTTCCTTTCTCCGTTTCCTGAATAAATATTGCTTCTTCCTTTACCTGGCTGCGCTTTAAAAAACCCTTACCGGCAGGTGTTAAATTGCCCTCTTCATCGTAAGCAATGTTAACTAAAGGTCCTGTCTTTAAAATTTCCTCATCCTTTTGATGTGAATCCAGCTCCAATGCCTCCAAATATATCCTGCGAGGAGTTCCACTCACTTTATAAGAACTACAGTGAAGTTTATTACTTTTTAAAAAAGTTCCGAAAAATGAACTTATACTATTGCAAGCTATTTCTATCTGCTTTTCCGGGAGTTCTTCACATCCCAATTCAAGTAAAAACCTGCTTTGTTCCAAATTCTATCCTAAAATTAGTTACTTATTGTATAATTATTCAATATTATATCTTAAGCTAACTTGATTGGTTAATCCCAGGTCTCCGTAAGAAGCAACTGCATAATCTAGCGCGATTTTTTTCCAAATCCATCCTACACCTAAACTTATTCCTGAAGTCCATTCCATATTTCCACCCAGATAATAATCTCCGGCATTGGTCTTAAATCCTCCTCTCAGAACTAACGCAGGATGGACTCTTTGTTCAACTCCAAATTTACCAAGAAAGTTTTCTCCGTTGGCTTTAGTAATATCTATATTCAGCAGTGTATTTTTCCCCACATCTATGCCTAAACCTGCACCATAAGTAAAAGGGATACCTTCTGAATATTTTTTGTCGCTGTAGTGGCTTATTTGGAAACCTAAATTGCGGGCTGAAAGACCTACTTTTATTCTTTCGTTGGCAGTATGATGCAGAATACCCAGATCTATTAATACCGCAGATGCTGATTTATCATCTATCTGATCTAAAACAAGTTTTATACTGCCTCCAGCATCCAAAGCGGGACTTATAAATTTTGCCAAAGTAAAGCCCGCTAATATATCCTGAGCAGAAAAAGGGTCATTCAATTCAATAAACTCTCCATTTTGCCCAACATCAGTTCTATCTATAGAGCCCGAATTCCAATAGTTTAAATAGAATCCGTAAGAGGTATATATGTTTTTAGGAACAACATAACTAACAGAGCCACCACCGGAACCCACAAAATGGTCTGCAAAGGTAGTAAAAACACCCTGATTAGGAACTCTAATTATGGCTGCAGGATTAAATTGCATACCATCAAAATTTTTTGCTCTTCCCAGCATTGCTTGACCCATACCGTTTGCTCTGGCAGAATAAATTATCTTTAAAGTAGAGAAACCAGTGGTTCCGGCGTCTTGATGCTGTGCCAGCAAGGGTATAAAAGAAAGAACACTAAACGCCAAGCTGAGGCAGCAGCTCTTCTTCCAATAATTGAATTTTTTCATACAAATCCCTTTCATCTTTGGCTTGTAACAATGTTTCCCGGTTTTCTTCCCGCCTTAAAAATTCCGATAAGGAACGTAAAATTTTCATATAATCCTGATTAGAACTTTGGGGAACGGCTATCATAAAAACCAAATGCACAGGTAAATTATCCAAACTGGAGAAAGCCAAATCCTGTTTTACTAAACAAACAGCTATTCTCAAACAGCTAACAGTAAGGTCCCTAGCATGGGGAATTGCAATCCCTTTCCCGATACCTGTGCTCATTATTTCTTCTCTTCCTTTAACAGCAGCCAGAAAACGGTCCGGAAAACTTAAACAACCGCTTTCAGACAGCAAATTTGCCATATATTGCAGGCAGGCATTTTTGTTCTCGAACTTCTCAACAATTTTGACCAGTTCGGGCATAAAAAGCTTGTTCATTGTCTCACCATATATTTTCGTAAATTACCTTATTTTTTGGGGCAAGATATAAGTCAACCAAAATTCTTCATATATTTTAGATTACTGCTCAGAGAATTCAGTTTTGAAAATTGGGAGTTGTGAAGGGAAAATGAATGATGTGAAATAAGGAAATAGATAGGTGAGAGCTAAAAGCAAAGGGCAGAGAGTAGAAGGATATTTTTCTGCATAAATTATGTCTTTGTTCTTTCCTGTCCTCTAATTTCAAATGATAAATGCAATATAAAAATTCAGCTAAATTATATAAATACCGAAAATCCCAAACCGATTCTTTCATAGGCGAAATCTATAAAATCTGAGAACTGTTCTTTTTTTGCATTGCCATTCTGCTTACTTGAACTTCTTATAATCCTTTAACAATCATTTAACAACCCTTTAACGGAACTTAAGGAAGTGTTACGGAAGTGTTACGGGGTTGTTACTTATTCTACTATATATCAAGCAATTACTTAAAGCAAGAAAAAATGGACAGAAAAAGAAGCTAATTTATTAGGGTTCAAATATTTAATAAAGATATCAGAAGAAAGGTAAAACTTAAAAAACAAAAAAGGGAAAAGATGAAACCTGTTTTGAATATAGCAGAAAAAACGCATTCTGAATTTGTATCTATTTAAGTGATAATAAATTAAGAGTGAACCGAAGCATTAAGATTTATAGGATTTCGGGAATTTTTATTATAACAAGTTTAATTTCAAAATACTTTTATTTCAAGGACTTAAAACAACTTAACTCCTTTTCTCCGCTTTAAATTACAAAACGAGAAATGAAGAAAATCTCATTTATTCGGTATAGTGTATTCAAAGCATTGGCACTTACAACTTTGTATTTTATTTCCTTCAAACCGCCAACCCTTTTTTAAGTTGACACAATAACTGACATTGCAATCATTGTTTTATACTATTAGATACAGTAAAAATAGAGGTATTATGCGTAAGAAATGGTGGATAATAATAGCCATAGTAATTCTGATTCTGTTGGTTTTGTTTTTAGGAAAAAGCTGTGGCAAGAAAAAGCAAACTGAAAAAGTAACCCCAACAGAAACAGAAACTTATACAGTTAAACGGGGAGATATTTCTTCCCGGATAGAAATTACTGGTGAAGTTCAACCGGAAGTTGTGGTTTCCTTAAAATCAAAAGTCAGCGGAAAAATCGTAAAATTTTATGCAGGTGAAAATGATTATGTTACTTCGGGACAAATAATTGCCGATATTGAACCGGATTATAATCAGGCAAATACGCTCTTTAATACCAAGGCAATGTTGCAAAAAGCCGAAATGAACTTAAAAAATGCCCAGAAGGAATTAGCTGATAAAACAATTCTTCTGCAAAAACAATTTATTTCTCAAGAAGAATATAATAAAACCTCAGATGCACTTAAAGAAGCAGAAATTGAATATGCTCAAGCCAGCAGTCAATATGAAATGATTCGTGATCTGGATGTTCCAGGAAAAGTTACTCATGTTTATGCTACTGCTAGTGGAGTTGTTATTGAGCGAAATATCAACGAAGGTGAAATGGTTCAATCAAGTTTAACCAGTTTTGGTGAAGGTACAGTGATTATGAAAATTGCCGATTTAAACCAGATGATTGTAAAAAGCAACATCAACGAAGTAGATATTTCCAAATTCAAACTAAATCAGATGGCAGAAATAACTTTGGATGCTCTTCCCTATGAACAATATGAAGGTAGGGTTATAAAAATTGCTCCGCAAGCAATTATTGAAAACAATGCTAAAGTTTTTCCCATTGAAATTAATCTCAATGCCAGCGGCAAAATCGTTAAACCTGGAATGACAGCGAATGTAACTATTTTGGCTGATTCGCGAAAAAATGTTTTGGTAATTCCTATTAGAGCCGTTTTCAGTAATGATTTAAACCAGGATATTGTTTATCTCGTTACTGAAACAAAGATTTCCAATACGAAAACCAACCCCAAAAGCAAGGAAAAAACTTCCTCAGTTCCCAATTCAGTTGCTACTCCTGTTAAGCTTGGAACTAATGATTTATTGCAAGTAGAAGTTATAGAAGGGCTTAAAGAAGGAGATATAATTTTACTGAACGAGCCACTTACCAATAATAATAAAATGTTTATGTAAGATGATAAAAATTGATAAACTAAGCCGAAATTTCGGGGAAATCAAAGCTGTTGACGAAATCAGTTTCTGTATTCAAGATAAAGAAATTGTAGGTTTTTTAGGTCCTAATGGAGCTGGTAAAACAACAACTCTTAGAATGATTGTTGGCTATTTGCAACCAGGTTCTGGAAATATTGAAATTGACGGCGAAAGCATTTTTACCGATCCGTTAAAAGCCAGCAGACAAATTGGCTATTTACCGGAACAAAATCCTCTCTATGAGGAGATGACAGTAGTAGAATTATTAGCATATTTTGCGGCTTTGCGTAAATTAAAACGGGATTATTTTAGGGAACGCCTAAATTTTGTAGTAAAAAACTGTGGACTTAAAGAGGTCTTGAATCAAAGAATAGGCACCCTATCTAAGGGCTATCGTCAAAGAACCGGTTTAGCACAGGCAATTTTGCACGACCCGAAAATTTTGCTTTTAGATGAACCCACTTCCGGTCTTGATCCTAATCAAATTATTGAAATTCGTGAACTTATCCGGGAATTAGGGAAAGAGAAAATGGTTTTACTTTCCAGTCATATTATGCAGGAAGTTCAGGCACTTTGTGATAGAGTAGTAATAATTAATAAAGGCAAAATTATTGTTGATGACACAATAGAGAACCTGCCCAATTATCTGAATAGAAGCACTATGTTAATTCTGGAAGTGCAGGGTGAAAATATAGATTTTTCCGATTTCACAACAAAATATCCTTTCGTGGAACTGAAAATTCTTTTTAGGGATAAAACTTCCTGCAAAATTAGCGTTGATGAGACCTCCGGAAGGTTGATGTCCTCATCAACCACGGAACAAAATAGCCATAAAATTGGTGTTGATGAGACCTCCGGAAGGTTGATGTCCTCATCAACCACAGAACAAAATAGCCATAAAATTGGTGTTGATGAGACCTCCGGATTTGATTTACGAAAAGAAATTTCCAGTTTTATCAGAGACAAGGGTTGGCTGATTTTAGAATTTTCCACCAGCAAAATGAGTTTGGAATCCATTTTTCATGAACTCACCATAGAAAACTTTTATGAACAGGAAATTGAAGAAAAACTTTCTCCGGAACAAGAATTTATTGAAGAAGAACAGACAAAACCGGAGGAAGTAAACAGTATTGAGGAAGAGCAATGAAAACTGTTTGGACGATTGCTAAAAAAGAATATGAACTTGCTTTACGCTCAATTTCCACCTATATTGTCTATATCCTGTTTTTAGTTATTATCGGGCTAATTTTTTCCAATATAGTTTTTAAAATTGCGAGAGCAGAATTAAGGTTTTTGTTTGAAATTATGCATATTATCTTTCTATTTTACATTCCAGCTATTACAATGGGCAGTATAGCTAAAGAAAGACAAACAGGAACTTTTGAATTGCTTTCTACTTTGCCGATAAAGCTTTCTTCTATTGTTTGGGGGAAAATTTTATCTGCTTTATTGCAAATTATTACGATCATTATTCTTTCGCTTGTTTTCTTCGGCATTATTATTGTTTTTGGAGAAGGAATTGATTACGGAGCCATAATTTGCGGTTATATAGGTCTTATTTTAGCGGGATTAGCTTATGCTTCTATCGGAGTTTTTGCTTCCAGTTTTCCCAGCAATCAAATTTTAGCTTTTGTGCTGGCTTTGCTTATTTCTGCTATTTTTTATTTAGTGAAGTTCATTTTACCGCTGTTACCATTTAGTTTGGTGCCAATTGTCCAATACTTTAGTTTTGATTATCATTTAAGCAGTTTCCTGAAAGGAGTGATAGACACCCGGGATATTCTCTTTTTTCTTGCTCTTACAGTTATTTTTGCTTTACTGGCTCAATTTAACTTGCAAAGCAAAAATCTGATGCAGGAGCGGTAAAATGAAAAAGGCAAAAAAAACCAGTTCCATTTTATCCAACCTGCTTATTAAGCTGGCAATAGTGTTAATGATTTTGCTGACTGGTTCTTATGCCAAAGTGCGCTGGGATTTTTCTAAAAACAAGAAATATTCACTTTCTCAAGTCAGCAGGGAAGCGGTAAGTAAATTGCAAGACAATATGGTAGTTAAACTTTACTCCAGTAAGGATTTACCTGCCGAAATGGTGGCTTTAGACCGCTATGTAAAAGACCTTTTAGAAGAATATAAACAAGCGGGAAAAGGCAAATTCCATTATGAATTTATATCCGGACCAACTCAGGAAGACCTGAAAAATAAAGCCCGACAATATGGAATAGGGGTTATGTATTTCCGCATTTTTGAAAATGATAAAACCACTACCAAAGAAGTTATCTACGGATTGGTTTTTGAATATCAGGGCAATTTTGAATCAATGAATGTGCTGCCTAAAATGCAAAACCAACTGGAATATGAAATGACCCTGAAAATTCAAAAAATTACGCGTTATACTTTACCCGATATAATTGTCTTTGTAGATACTTTATATACATTGATGCCCAAACAGAAATATGAAAGTGAGCTTTATTCCAATTATAATGTCCATTTTACAAATCTTGTGGAACCACCGGCAAAAACACCTGTGATGATAGTTCATTCCGGTTATGATTCTTTATCTGTTACCCAGCTTTACAATCTGGACCAGTTTTTAATGCAAGGTGGGAAACTGGTAGTTTTGGCAGATAAAATTTTTTCTGATAGCGAAACAGTAATAGAAATTCATTCCAACCTCTTTGATTTCCTGGAAAATAACGGTATAAAATTAAGCAGTGATATTGCTATGGATATATTCTGTGATTCTAGACAAATGGGTGTGGATACCAATATCTCTTTTCCTATTTATCCTGTTTTACGCGGTTCACAACATCCTATCACTCGCAATATGTCCAACATTATAATTTATATGGGGAATGGAATTATTTTCCAGAGAAAACCGGGATTAAAATTTCAAACTATTCTTGCTACATCTTCGCGCAGCGCATATTTAGAAGGACCTGATTATCAATTGGATTCCCGTTTATTCTTCAATCCCGATCCTGATGTTTTTACAAATCCTCCAATTCCTTTAGGAGCTATTGTGGAAGGCAGGATGGAGAGTTATTTTAAAGGAAAACCCCAATCCCAATATCCCGATTTTGTTTCTGCAGTTCAGGATGGAAAAATAGTTGTTTTCAGCGATAGGGAACTGTATATTGATCCCGATAAACCTATTTATGAAAATCGTTATCAGATAATCTTAAATGCTGTGGATTGGCTTATGGAGCGAAATGATATGCTCAATATCCGTTCTCGTCATTTACAGGATAGCATTCTGGATATAGCTTATTATTTGCATAAAAATAATCTCCTTTGGGGTGATCCGGTAAAAAAGGAACACAGAATTAAAACGGAAATCAAAATTATTGCTACTTTGTTACCTTCTTTGATTCTTATTGCCGTGGGAGGTATAATATCATTAAACCGAAAACGCGCTAAAGAGGTTATTAAATGAAGAGGTCTAAACTAATTTTACTCCTTGTTTTGCTTGTTCTGATTATTCTCTATCTCGTTTTAAGAACAAACCAACCTCAGGAAAAACTTGCTCGGGTTTTTGATTTGGATACATTATCTATCAACCGAATTGAGATTTACGATGCGCAGGATACGCTTAAAATGGTTAAGCAAAATAATGTCTGGAAGTTAATATATCCTGTTAATTGGGAGGCAGATAGCTTAAAAATACGCGATTTGTTCAGGGAAGTGATTACTGCAAAATATGCTACAACTCCTATGGGAACAGGCAAAGAAGCAATGGAAAAATTTCATCAGAAAGACGCAGAAGCCCTACATATCATTGTTAGTGATGGGAAAAAAAGCATTCATACTCTCTTTAGTAATCTGGATAATCCTTATGATTATTTCCGCTATGCCGGTTCTGATAAGATCTATCAACTGAAAGCGAAAGTTACTAATAATTATAATACCGACCTTGCCAACTGGCGTTCCCCTCATATTGTTAGTCATAAAGAAGAAGAACTGCTCAAAATTGAAGTTTCTCATCCTAAAAATAAATATACACTTACTAGGAATGGATTTCAATGGATTTATCGGGATGCGCATCAGGAATTTAATATCCATCCTGCAAATATGGCAATGATCAAAATTCTGAATATCCTGGAAAAATTGGATACCTATATTTTTGTGGATAGTACTCAAGCGGAATATGTGCATAAATTTAAGCATCCCTATTGCACCGTAAAACTGTATTTAACAGGTAACCGCACGCAGGAGCTCAAGTTTATTGAGCACACTCAAGGGTATTATTTAATGATGGTAGATAACGATCCGAATGTTTTTTTTGTTGTTGTCTGGGATACTGTTTTTCGTTTTACTCGTCATCCCGAAATATTTAAAATGCAGGGATTGGGCTAAAATGCTATCCGTTAAGCGCCTAAAAAAGATAAACCCCAAAATCTATCAAGAGATATCTACTCTTTGGGAAAAAACAGGAATCAATAAACCGGAACGACAGGACTCCTTTGAATCACTGCAGGAAAATTTGCAACAGACAGGAATTTTGATTATTGCAGAAGAAAATGACAAAATAATTGGTGTTGTATGGGTAACTAATGATTTCCGACGACTTTATATCCATCATATGGCAGTTGTCCCGAATAAACAAAATCAGGGTATTGGAACCAAGCTTATGGAAGAATGTATTTCCCTGGCAAATGAATATGGTTATCAACTGAAACTGGAAGTGAATATAGATAATCCTGCTGCCTGGCATTTATATGAAAAATTTGGCTTTAAAGAATTATCCGGTTATCGTATCCTTATTAAGAGAGATATTTAATCAGCTAAAATTCGGGAGCTCCATTTATTAACCGGAAAAAAAGGGGGAAATTATGAAAAAACGATTACTTATTGCCACCGGCGGAGGCGATTGTCCAGGCCTTAATGCCGTTATTAGAGCTATTGTAAAAAGAGCTTCTTTTGAACATAATTGGGAGGTCTTAGGCAGTATTGATGCTTTTAACGGTATTTTAAAAGACCCTATGCATATTGTAGAACTCACTCCTGAAAAAGTTGCCGGAATTCATATTCAGGGTGGAACTATTATTGGAACTACCAATAAAGGTGGTCCTTTTAACTGGCCCATTAAGAATCCGGATGGAACCTGGACTACTGTAGATCGCTCACAGGATTTTTTAGACCGACTCCGTTATCAAAATATTGAAGCGCTGATCAATATTGGAGGGGATGGTTCTCAACGCATTTCACAGCAGCTTTTTGAGCTTGGCTGCCCGGTTATCGGAGTTCCTAAAACCATAGATAATGATCTTTCAGCTACGGATTTTACTTTCGGTTTTCAAACTGCAGTGGATATTGCTACCGATGCCGTTGATAAACTTGTAACCACTGCAGCCAGTCATCATCGTATTCTTATTTTGGAAGTTATGGGTCGTTTCGCGGGATGGATAGCTCTTCATTCTGCAATTGCAGGTGGGGCAGAGGTTTGCCTCATTCCGGAAATTCCGTATAATATAAAAAATATTATGCAGGCAATTGATGAACGCATTGATCGCGGTCACGATTTTGCCAATATTGTTATCGCCGAAGGAGCCAGACCTGTAGATGGAGATATGACTTTTGTTGAATGTGATGAACCGGGGGCAATGAAAATTAAACTGGGAGGAGCGGGTTTACGGTTAGCTCAAGAACTCAAAAATGCCGGCTGTTATATTGATATCCGCGTCACTATTTTAGGGCATTTACAACGAGGTGGAACTCCTAATGCCTTTGATAGAATCCTTGCTTCCCAGTTTGGGGTAAAAGCATTTGAATTGGTTTTACAGCAAAAATGGGGTTCTATGGTAGCTTATCGTCATCCCGGTATTGTAGCTGTACCCCTCACTGAAGCCATTGAAAAATATAATTATATAGACCTTAATTCCGATCTTGTAGCAACTGCCCGGGGTTTGGGAATTTCTTTAGGGGACTGAAAGTTTTAGCTCTCACAGATTTCACGGATTACACAGATTTAATAGGTAAGGAATGAACAGGAATTTTGGATGAATAGGTAGGAGATGAACAGGATTCAAGAGATTTTAGGGATTTTTTTGTCTATTATAGATGTTTCCGGTTTTTGGGTTGACGGGGACATCAACCTTCCGGAAGAACGACGTCCCCGTCGTTCAAAAACAAAATAGATAATACATTACCGAGATTATTTTAGTAACGAAATTAGTTGTATAAGTTGGTTGACGAGGACGTCAACCTTCCGGTTTTTTTGGTTGACGAGGAGGTCAACCTTCCGGTTTTTTTGGTTGACGAGGACGTCAACCTTCCGGTTTTTTGGTTGACGAGGACGTCAACCTTCCGGAGATAATTCCCGCTTGACAAAAAAAGGTAGTTTCAGGGTATAGGCAATATGAAAACACATAAGGCAATAGCATTATTTTCCGGTGGACTGGATAGTATTTTAGCAGTTAAATGGATGCAAAGTAAAGGATATCCTGTTCATCCGGTATTTTTTAAAGCTCCGTATTTGCTTCAGGAGCGGGCAATTAATTATGCTATTAAGAATGCAATTAATTTGGAAATAATAGATGTATCGGAAGAGCATATTAAATTACTGGATAATCCTGTTTACGGTTTTGGCAAATGGTTAAATCCCTGTATTGATTGTCATAGTTTTATGTTTAAAAAAGCAGCTGAACTAATGCCGGATAGAGATGCAGATTATCTTATTAGTGGTGAGGTTTTAGGTCAGCGGCCAAAAAGCCAAAGGCGTGATGCTCTGGATAGTGTTAGTAAACTTAGCAGTGTAAAGGACTTAATTGTAAGACCTCTGTCGCAAAATTTACTTCCTGATACATTGCCTATTAGAGAAGGTTGGATTGCTAAAAAAGATATGTTATCCATACAGGGTCGTGGACGCTTAGCTCAATTAGCTTTAGCAGAAGAATTAGGTATAGTTGATTTTCCCTCTCCGGCAGGTGGTTGTTTACTTACGGATCGTAATTATTGTTTACGCTTACGAGACCTGCAAAAGCATCATCAGGACAATCTGCATGCAATTGAGTTACTTGCTTATGGTCGTCATTTTCGGCTGACGAACGAGGCAAAATTGATTATTGGAAGAGATGAGGCAGAAAATGAAACCCTGAGGCATATTTTTCAGCAAGGGATAATGCTTGAGGCAGAAGATTATACAGGACCTTTGGGTTTTATTACCGGAAAGCTTAAATTGGAAACACTGGATTTGGCACTATCTATCTTTATATTGTATCATCCTAAAGCTCCAATATTCGCCACTATTGATGTTTGGAGAATTAACGCTAATAAAATAACCGGAAAGATGATTAAAATTGCCACTAAAGGAGATAGAGAAATAATCAAGAAACACTTGATAGCATATTTGTAAGAAAGGTATAAAAAATGATTAAAATAGAAAGCACTGTTTTGCTGGAGAGCTTTCAAACCAATACCTACCTGCTTTGGAATAATATTAGCGCAGAAGCATTTTTAATTGATCCTGCCAGCCCGAGTGAAACATTTCTAAAACGGATAAAAAAAATGGAATTGAAAGTAGAAATGATAATCAATACCCATGGTCATGCAGATCATATTGGTGGGAATTTATATTTTGCCCAAGCATTGAATTGTCCTGTTGCAATTCATCATTTAGATGCCGAAATGCTAACTAATAATACTAAAAATTTTAGTACCTATATGGGTTTTGAGCTAAATTTAACTGCTCCTCAAATAATTCTGCAGGATGGGGATGAACTCTTTTTGGGTTCTGAAAAAGTAAAAGTTATCCATACACCGGGGCATACAAAAGGCAGTATTTGTCTCCTTGCAGGAAAATATTTGCTCAGTGGAGATACTTTATTTGAACAAAGCATAGGGAGAACTGATTTTCCCGGAGGGAGTCATACTGCGATAATTGATTCTATTAAGAATAAGCTCTTTGTATTGGATGATGATGTTTTGGTTTTTCCAGGGCATGGTCCTACTACCTCCATTGGGTTGGAAAAGGTAAATAATCCTTTTGTAAATTAGGTTTCGTAATGCATAATAAAGTATTGATTTTAGATTTTGGTTCTCAATATACTCAATTGATTGCCCGGAATGTGCGTTCTTTAAACATCTACTGTGAGATTCAACCCTTTCGGATAAGTTTAGAACAAATACAATCCTTTGCTCCAAAAGCAATTATCCTTTCAGGAAGTCCATATAGTTTAAGTAAAAAAGATTCACCAAAACCGAATGAAGGAATTTGGCAACTGGGAATTCCTATTTTGGGAATCTGTTATGGTATGCAATTATTAGTAACTCATTATGGGGGAACAATTTTACCTTCAAATAAAAGAGAATATGGCTCTGCAATATTAAATATTGTTAACTATAATGAATTACTTGCCGGATTGAAAGATAGGGAAGAGGTCTGGATGAGCCATAGTGATGCTATTTCCTGTTTACCCGAATGCTTTTCTGTATTAGCGAAAACGGATAAATCACCTTACGCTGTTATAGTTCATCAAAAATTTCCTTACTATGGTTTACAGTTTCATCCGGAAGTAGCAGACACAAAAAACGGCATAAAGGTATTGAAGAATTTTCTGATTAAGATAGGAAAGATAACTGCTGATTGGACTCCTAGCACATTTATCAGTGAAAGTATTGAAAAAATAAGAAAACAAGTAGGTAAACAAAAAGTCCTTTTGGGCTTAAGTGGAGGGGTTGATTCTTCAGTTACTGCTGCTTTACTTTATAAAGCAATCGGAAAACAGTTACTGCCAATTTTTGTGGATACAGGATTGATGCGTTACAATGAAGCAGAAAGAATTAAAGAGACCTTTTCTGCCTATCCGGATTTAAATATTCGCTTTGTAGATGCCAGTAACACATTTCTTTCCCGGCTAAAGGGAATTTCCGATCCGGAAACAAAGAGGAAAATAATCGGTAGGACTTTTATTGAGGTCTTTGAACAGGCAGCATCAGAATATGCAGGAGTGCATTTTTTAGCTCAGGGAACTTTATATCCCGATGTAATTGAAAGTGCATCCCCGGCAGGACTTTCTGCTACAATAAAAAGTCATCATAATGTAGGCGGTTTACCGGAAAAAATGAATTTAGTTTTAATTGAACCCTTAAGAGAACTCTTCAAAGATGAAGTTAGAGAAGTTGGCACCTTGCTTGGTTTACCGGATTCCATAGTGCAAAGGCATCCCTTTCCAGGACCGGGTTTAGCTGTTAGAATTATAGGAGCAGTAAATGAAGAAAAAGTCCGCCTTCTGCAACTTGCAGATGAGATATTTATTAGCGAATTACAAAAAAATGGTCTTTACAACAGAACCTGGCAAGCATTTGTTGTTCTTTTACCTGTTAGAACAGTTGGAGTAATGGGTGATGAACGTAGTTACGATCAAGTTTGTGCTCTAAGAGCTGTAGATAGTGTTGATGGGATGACAGCTACTTTTACTCCGTTACCAATAAAATTTTTGCAAAAAGTTGCCAATCGTATCTGTAACGAAGTGAAAGGAATTAGCAGAGTGGTTTATGATATTTCCTCAAAACCGCCTGCTACAATTGAATGGGAATAAAAGAGAATGTGGCTAACTATTCTGAAAGATATGCAATTACAATATCTGTTACAAGCAATGCCAAACTTTTATCTTGACAGAAAAAGCTCCATTCCAATTTGGAATAATAAAGCCACTCATTTTAACGAGGTGGGGGCGTAGTTCAGTTTGGTTAGAACGTCTGCCTGTCACGCAGAAGGTCGCGAGTTCGAGTCTCGTCGCTCCCGCCATTTTCAAGAGGAATGGCAAATTCCCTATTGCTACATACTATAGAAAATGATTTTATTAGCGCTTTTCAATATCCTTCTGGAAACAATATATTTCCTTTTCTTCCCTTTCCTCTATCTTTTTTTAAAAAAGAAGAATTATGTAGCAAGCATTAAAGCCGAAGGAGAAGATACCCATAAAGGAATTTTGTTTCATTCTGCTTCTATGGGAGAATTAACTGCTATCAAAGCTCTGGTTACAAAATATTTACAAGAGCATCCTGAACTTAAACTTTGCATTACAACAAGCACTGTTACGAGCTGTAGAGAAGCAAATAAAATAAGCCCCGAAGTAAAAGGATTTCTTTCTGTTCTTGATTTGCCACATTTGCGCAATCGTCAATTAAAACGAATTAATCCAGGTCTGATTTGCATTGTGGAAACAGAGATTTGGCCCAATATGTTGCTTTGGGCAAAGCGCAATAAAGTTCCCGTTTTGTTTTTAAATGCCAGAATGTCCAAACGCACCTTAAGGGGTTACCGTTTATTGAAATTCCTGTTTCGGAAATTACAGAGTCCTATAACAGAAATCCATACGCAAAGCAAAGATGATGCTAAGCGTTATCGGAAGATATTTAACAAACCTGTATATGTGAGCGGCAACCTCAAATTTTCTTTAACTTTAAAGGATTATAATGCAGAAAAGATTAGAGAAGAATGGGGATATAAAAGCGACGATTTTATTATTTGTTGGGGTTCATCCCGTCCAGGTGAAGAAGCGTTACTGATTTCTATTTATCCATCTCTGAAAGAAGTTATTCCCAAATTGCATTTAATAATAGCACTGCGGCATCCCAGACGCCTGGATGAAGTGAAAGAATTATTAGATAATTTTTCCTACAGCTGTTTTACTACGAGAAAGGAAAATAGCAGAGCAGAAGAAATTCTGATAATTGATACATTGGGCATTTTAGATCAGGCATATTGTATTTGTGACATTGCTATTGTAGGGGGTTCTTTTTATGATTTTGGCGGGCATAATCCTCTGGAACCGGCTTATTACAAAAAACCGGTTGTAATTGGAACCTATCATTATTCCTGTAGAGAATCCGTGAAAAAACTGAAACAAGCAGGAGGAATCATTATCAGCAATAAAGATGATTTACCTGCAGATCTGATTGCTATATATAAAAATAAAGAGTTACGAGATAAAATGGGTAAAGCAGCAAAAAAGGTCTTGACTGAAAATGCTCACACTTTGGATATATATTTTAAAGCATTAGAAAAATGGCTGAAGGAGGAATAGTGAGAGAAGCAATGTATTATATACACGAAGGAAATAAAATACGCTGTCAACTTTGCCCGCGGGGATGTTTATTGAGCGAAGGTAAAAAAGGGGTTTGCCGCAGCCGGGAAGTCATAAATGGTTCTTTAATTGCTAATGCTTATGGGAAAACAACTTCTCTGGCACTTGACCCGATAGAAAAAAAACCGCTCTATCATTTTCATCCAGGAACGATGATTGTTTCTTTAGGTCCCAATTCCTGTAATTTAACCTGCAAGTTTTGTCAGAACTGGGAAATCAGTCAGCAAGAATATCCAACCCGTTATCTGGCAATTGAGGATTTGATTGAAATTGTTAGGCAACAACGAGATCAGCAGGTTGCTTTCACTTACAGCGAACCCTTAATGTGGTATGAATATATTCTGGATTTTTCTACTAAAGCCCCTGATATTGATATTGTTTTAGTTACCAATGCTTACATCAATAAAGAGCCCTGGCAAAATATATTAAAGGTAGTAAAGGCAGTGAATATAGATATAAAGTCCTATAGAGATAAATTTTATCAGGAAATATGTGGTGGAAAACTTGATATTGTTTTAGCTAATATTATAATAGCCAAAGAAATGGGTGTGCATTTAGAACTTACCAATCTGCTTATTCCGGGCTATAATAACAGTGAAGAAGAACTAAATGACCTGGCTGAGTTTATTGCTTCAGTAGATAAAAATATCCCACTTCATATTTCTGCTTACCGTCCCTGTTACAAAATGACTGTTAGACCTACTACTAAAGAAGAAGTGGAGTCCGCTTGTGAAATTGCGTCTAAATATCTGAATTATGTTTACGCAGGTAATGTCCATTCTTCACGGTTTTCCCGAAGATAGATGAAGAAGTATTCTATTTTAAATGATCTGAGACCTGCAGATGTAGTTTTAATATTACTGATTTTATTAGCCATAATTTTTTCTGCCAGATACTATTTAAGCAACAAACCTCATTCTCAGGTATATATTTATAAAGACAATCAGCTCTTTGGGATTTATTCATTAGAAAAGGATAAAATCATTAAAATTGATGTGCATAACACTGTGGAAATAAAAAACGGTAAGGTTAGAATGAAATTTTCTGATTGTCCTGATAAGCGTTGTGTAAAACAGGGCTTTACCAAGTCAATGCCCATAATTTGTCTGCCCCGTAAAGTAGTGATAGAAATAAATGATAACGGCAAGCAAAAGAAATTAATCCTACAGTAGGAAGGGTAAATGTTAAAATTTGCATTGTATGTTTCCAATCATGGTTTTGGACATTCCACCCGGATTTGTGCATTAGCAGAAGAACTTATTCGTTATGGAGTTTTCTGTCATATTATTACTTTTAAGCCCTCTTTTCTTTTTCAAAACCTTAATCCGCATTATTTTGTTTTACATCAGCGAGCAGTAGATATTGGAGTGAAACATAATGAAAACCTTAAAGTGGATATAACAAAAACGGTTAATTCACTGATGGATTTACTTTCTAAACGCAACGCTATTATGAAACGGGAAATTGAATTTTTAAGACGGGAAAAGATTGATTGTATAATTGCAGATATTCCTTTTCTGGTAAGCGATTTTACTTCCTATTGCCATATTCCTGTTTTTGCAGTAACCAATTTTGAATGGCATTTTATTTACAGCTCTCTTTTGGCTGATAAGGAAAATATAGAAAGTAAAAAGGAAGAGCCAGATACCTTTAATTATACTCAACAATACAGAGAAACAGCGTCCTCTGAATACTCAAACGATTTTTTGGTTACTAATAATTTAAAACCGGTTTTAAATTTAATTTGGGCTTTATATCAACGCTTTGATGGATGTTTCCGTTTACCATTCAGCACTGATGAAAGTATGTCTGCGTTTAAGGATTATATTTCCTGCGGATTGCTTTCCCGAAAAAAAGATAACTATAACGATATCCGGTGGCAATATAAGCTACCTGAAGAAATACCAATTTTACTGGTAATGTTTGGTGGAGAAGGAATTATGGAACTGAATTATGAAGAACTCTGTTCTGCTTATCCGGGCATTGTTATCTCTACTCAAGCAGGCATAAAAGCCCAAAACCATTTACAAATATCTATAGATGATGATTTTTTGGATTTTATTTATAGCGCTGATATTATTCTTTGTAAACCAGGATATAGCACTTTCGCAGAAGCTGCCCAATTGGGAAAATTTATTATCTATTGTCCACGCTCTAATTATCCTGAAGAAAAAGCTCTGATTGCAGGACTGAAAAACTATCCTAATTGCTTGCAGATAGATACATTACAACTAAATGACAAGCAGTGGGAAGCTATTTTCAAAGACATTAAACCCCGGAAAATTAGAACTAAAAAATATCAAAACTGTAATACTGATGTTGCTGGATTGATATTGAAAAAATATACTCAACTGCAAAAAAGAAAATTACTTAGTGTCTTTGACCTCGGTTCCAACAATTTGAATTATGTGCTCTTTGACCTGGAAAATGGCCAAATAATTCACAAAACCCAATTGACCACTGCCTTAGGAACTGCCTTAAAAAATAATAAAATAAGTGAAAAACGCCTAAAAAGTGTTAAGCAGAAAATAAGTAAATTGTTCCAACTGGATTCTTACCTAAAATCAGAGAAAGTTCTTTTAGCTACAGGAGTTATGCGTATTGCCTTAAATGCTAATCTATTAATTGATTGGATTGCAGATAAATATAATATAAATTGCAGAATAATCTCGCCGCAGGAAGAAATCCGTTATGCTTATTTCGCGGCAAGACACTACGGAAGTAGGGAAGAGTCAGCTCTGGCAATTGATATTGGGGGTTTTTCTACAGAGCTTATCAATTTGGATAAAGAAAAAAAACAGCAGGGATATAGTTTACCATTTGGTTTACTGACTTTGGTAAATGATTTTAAGGAAGATGTGGAAACAGCAGGGAATTTTATTCAGCAAAAGCTCAATGATTTACCCTATAAAGGTTCATATCGTCTTATTGGTATTGGACTTACTTACACTTATCTGGCAGGAGTTATTTTCCAAACTAGTTATAATGATACAGAAAAACTGGAAGGAAAAGCAATCAGTAAAAAACAATTGCAGGAACTTTCTCATTCCATTGAAGTTAGAGACGAACAGAAATATTTACCCTTTTTAATAGAAGAGAGTTATGTTCCTGTGCTGAAATTAAGTATCGCTTTCAGTATTTCTTTGCTGGACAGATTTGAGACCTCTAAAATTATAGTTTGTAACTCTGGAATGGCTGTTGGCTACGCTTGCTGGCGTTCCAGTAAAATAAGAAACAAGGTTCCCCAATGAAATTTTATATAGAGACCTATGGCTGTCAGATGAATGTGGCAGATAGTGAATTGATAGCCAGCATTTTAACTTCAGCAGGTCATCAGGAAGTAAATCAAATAAGCGAAGCAGATTTAATCTTATTTAATACCTGCAGTGTTAGGGCTCATGCTGAAGAAAGAGTATTAGGTAGAATTCAAAGTGAGATGCATCGTAAGAAAGAAAAACCTCATCTCCAAATTGGCGTAGTTGGCTGTATGGCACAACGATTGGGTAAAGAAATTAACAAGAATAATTTGGCTGTTGATTTTATAGTAGGGGTGGATCAATATCAAAACCTACCCAAGATAATAATAGATGAAACAGAGAATACCCTTTTAACGAAGCTGGATGCAACGCAGTTATATAAAGATATACAACCAGTTTATCATCATAATTATTGTGCTTATGTTACTATTATGCGGGGGTGTAATAATTTTTGTTCCTATTGCATTGTTCCTTATCTTAGAGGTAGAGAACGCAGTCGTCCCTGGCAGGATATTATACAGGATACAATTTCTGCCGGTAATAATGGTAGAAAGGATATCACTCTTTTGGGTCAAAATGTGAATTCCTACTTGGATGGAGAGGTAAATTTTCCGCAATTATTAACCAAGCTCAACGAACTGGTTAACATATACCGGCTGAGGTTTATTACTTCTCATCCGAAGGATTTATCTGAGGAATTGATTAAAGTGCTGGCAAATTCAGCTAAAATATGCGAACATATACATTTACCTGTTCAAAGCGGGAGTGATCGGATATTAAAAACAATGAACCGTAATTACACTGTTCAACATTATAAAACTTTAGTTGATAAATTACATAACTCCATACCTAATATAGCGATAACTACAGATATTATGACCGGTTTTCCAGGAGAAACAGAAAGCGATTTTCAAAAAACACTTACTCTAATGGAAACACTTGAATTTGATGATGCTTTTTGTTATAAATTTAGTCCACGAACGGGAACCGCAGCTGCAACTTTTTCCAATCAAGTTCCTGAATCGGAACGACTGGTTCGTTTACAGCAAATGATTGAACTGCAACGCAGAATTACTCTGAAAAAAAACAAAGAACAAATTGGACATAAAGTTGAGGTTTATGTTGAGGGCTACAGCAAAAAAAGTAGAAAAATGGTTTTCGGAAAAACTCGCGATTTTAAAACTGCAGTTCTTCCGGGAACAGAAGATGACTTTGGAACTTTAAAACAAATTGAGGTTAGGGATGCTACAGCGAGCACACTTATCTGTTTTTAACCGGATGTTCATAAGTTGTGATAAGACATATTATGTAAACTTGCAGATAGAGGAACTAAATAATACGCATTGTAATAACTTATCCCCTACCCTTAATACAATTAAAAACATCATTAATTTATAAGGAGGAAAAATGAAAAGTATGACCGGTTTTGGAAGTTCGTTAATAAATAGAGACAACATTGAGATTGAATTGGAGATAAAATCTATAAATGCCCGTTTTTTAGATTTAAGAATTTTCCTTCCCCGAGAGCTGAGTTTTTATGAAACTGAAATAAGACAGCATATAATAGGGGTTCTATCGCGTGGTACAATTGAAGTAAGAATCAATTTTAACGATTATCGTGAACCGAAATTAGTATTAAATAAGACCAAGTTATTAAAATACAATGATTTGGCTATGGAAGCAGCAAAACTTTTAGCCAGTGAAGAAGTTGTTTCTATAGAATTTTTATTAAAGGAACAGGGAGTTATTGAAAGTGCGGACCGTTTGGCAGAAGATGAAATGTTGGCGAATGTATTAAATGAAGCATTAGAACAGGCACTGCATAGAATAAATGAATCAATGCTCGTTGAAGGAAGGCAAATTAAACAGATGTTGATTGACTCTATGCAAAAAATTCAAAAAGCATTAAACGCTATATCGGAAATGTGTGAACCATTTAAAAAAGAACTATTTGAAACGATGCACAGGCATATTGAAGAGCTTATGGGAACATATCCAAAGGAAAATCTGGAACAACGCCTTATTCAGGAATTAGCAATCTATATAGATAAATATGACATAGGTGAAGAATTAAGCCGCTTGTATGCTCATATCAATACCTTTAATTCTACTCTTCAAGGAGAAGGAGATATTGGCAAAACATTGAATTTCATCATTCAAGAAATGCAACGTGAGGCAAATACTTTGGGTTCAAAATTCTCCACTGCCCAAAGTTTCCCTTGGATTTTAGCTATCAAAGAAGAAATAGAAAAATGTCGGGAGATGATTCAGAATGTTGCCTGAACCAATTCTGAAGTGGAAATCCTGGCCCCTTATGGAACGTCCCTGGACATCTTTATTATTAATTTTATTCTTGATTTTGCTTTCCTTTTTATTATATTATATTACTGTAACTAGTTGGCAGCAGCCTTTTTTTTACATTTTGGGAATGCTTTTGGTTTTAGGTAACCTTCTGCCCTATTTTATTTTAACCGAATATGAAATTTATGAGGACAAGGTGCAGGTGCGTTATCTCTTTCTTAAAATCAATCGTCCCTATACCGATTTTGGCTGTTTTTATGAAGATAAACGCGGTATAATGCTTTCTACTTTTACGATGCCAAGACGTTTAGACCCTTTTAGAGGTTTATCATTGCGTTTTTCTGCTGATAAACAAGAAAGAGAAAAATTAATTGAAATCCTAATGCAAAAAATAGGAAAAAAATATTAAGGAACACTATGAAATATAATGAATTAAAACAGACAATATTAGAACATTTCCAGAAATATCCGCATACTGGCTTGTCCTACAATGAAATAGTAAACACTTTTCAGCTTCCTAAGGCGGAAAAAGCATTACTCAGCGGTATTCTCAGTGGCTTAATGGATGAAGGTATTTTAACCAAAGACCGGAAAAAATATCACTTAAAACAGAAACCTAAAGTTCAACATCTCTCCCCCACTCCCAATCCTAAATTATTACAGGGAATTTTTGATGCTACACCATTATCCAGAGGTTTGTCTTATGCTTTTATAAGAACACCGGAGAGGGACTATTATATAGATGCAGAAGATACGCTAAATGCTTTTCATAACGATGTTGTAGCTTTTGAAGTAAAATATAGAAAGGGGCATCAGGATTATGCTGTTATCCGTAAAATAATTCAAAGAAGCTCAGACCAACTGGCTGGAGAACTTATTATAAAAAAAGGTGTTAACAATTTTATTTGCAGTAACCCCAAAATATTCAGGTGGTTTTATGTTTCTGATCCAGCTGGGGGAAAGAATGGAGATAAAGTTATTTTAAAAGTAACCGATTGGGGAAATCCGCAAATGGGAAAAATGCCTGTTGGTAAGGTTATAGAGGTCTTAGGAAAATCTGGTGAACCGGAAGTGGAGCTTTTAGCTGTTATTCGTCAATATAATTTACCTTTGGAATTTCCTGAAGATGTAATTGCAGAGGCAAATCAGCTCTCTAAAGATATAAAACCTGAAGATTACAGGAATCGGAGGGACTTGCGTAATCTCTATTCTTTTACAATAGATCCGATTACGGCTAAGGATTTTGATGATGCAATAGCTATAGAAAAAACGGATAAGGGCTGGTGTCTTTATGTTCATATTGCTGATGTAGCACATTATTTGACAGTAGAAGGAGCTATTTTTCAGGAAGCAAGTAAGCGTGGTAACAGTTTTTATTTTCCTAAAAGAGTTATACCTATGCTGCCGGAACGCTTATCAAATCTTATCTGCAGCTTGCGACCTGAAGAAGAAAAACTCTGTTTAACCGTGCAAACTGAATTTGACCGTAAAGGACAAATTTTTTCCCAGCAAATATATGAAAGCGTTATTTGTAGTAAAGCACGGCTTAATTATGACGAAGTAGATAAGCTTTTTGCTAATCAGGAAGCGGATTTACCTGAAGAATTAAAACAAAATCTATTGGAAGCCAGAGCTCTATCCCGTCTTTTAACTGAAAAAAGAATGAGCGCCGGTTACATTTTTTTTGATTTACCGGAAATTGAATACGAATATGATGAAAACGGTTTTCTAAAGCATTTAACCCTGGCTGAAGAAACCGAAAGCCATAAAATAATAGAAAATTTTATGCTGGTTGCCAATGAATATGTTGCCACACGCCTTTCACAAACTGCTCCAGCAACAATTTATCGCGTTCATAGCGACCCCGATTTTAACAAGCTGGAACGACTTATTGAACTTCTTTCCTATTATGGGGTGAAGTGGGTTATGTATGAAAATTTGAATAAATCACTCCAGTATTTGCTAAATTCTTTTCCCAATGAGGCATATCATAAGGTCTTTGACCGCATTTTACTAAGAAGTATGAAAAAAGCTAGATACAGCACTGAACATATTCATCATTTCGCTTTAGCAATGGAGACATATACACATTTTACCAGTCCTATTCGGCGTCTTTGTGATTTGATTATTCATTATCTTTGTAAGACCTATTTATGTAACAGCAATTCTCAAAAATTTGCACCTTCTCAACTTAAACATTATGCAGATGTTGCTTCTGAACAAGAAATTCAAGCAGATCAATCAGAACGCGATATAGAAAGAGTTTATAGCCGGACTATGATGCAAGAGCACGAAGGAGAAATTTATAATGGAATGATTATTTCAGTTAATTCCCGGGGCTTAATTGTCCAATTGGAAGAGATTCCGGTTACGGGAGTTATTGAAGAAATCAATTTAGGAGAAGGTTATTGGGAATATCTAGAGCGCGAAATGCGCTATATAAACCGCCGAACTCACCAATTTTATCAATTAATGGATACTTTGTTTGTTACAATTAGTTATGTAGAAGATGATATTTACTTGCTTCCAATAACCAAATCACTTCGCCATAATGTGTCTAAAGCAAAGATTTCCTGGTCATCCCAAAAATCCGGAAGGACGACGTCCCCGTCGTCCCAAAAATCCGGAAGGACGACGTCCCAGTCGTCCCAAAAACCCGGAAGGACGACGTCCCCGTCGTCCCAAAAATCCGGAAGGACGACGTCCTCGTCGTCCAAAAATCACGGAAGGACGACGTCCCAGTCGTCCAAATCCTCCCCATCTTCAACCTCAAGAGGCAGCAAATGAAAAAAGCAATCGGTATTTTTGATTCCGGTGTTGGTGGCTTAACCGTTTATAAAGCCATTCGTAATACTTTTCCCAATGAGGACTTAATTTATTTTGGAGACACTGCCCGAGTGCCTTATGGACCAAAATCTCCTAATACCATTATTGACTATTCCTTGCAGAATGCGCGTTTTTTGCTCCAGCAGGGAATAAAAATTTTAATTGTTGCCTGCAATACATCTTCCGCAGTAGCAATTCCCGCTTTACAAAATTTAAGCGATATTCCCGTTATAGGTGTTATTGAACCGGGTGCGGAACAGGCAGCTAAAACCACTAAAAATAAACGCATTGGAGTGATTGGAACGGAAGGAACAATTCATAGCGGTGCTTATACTGTTGCAATCAATAAATTATTACCCGAGGCAGTTATTTTTTCCCAACCCTGTCCTCTTTTTGTTCCCTTGGTTGAAGAGGGATGGCAGGAGCACTATGTAGCGAATATAATTGCAGAAGAATATCTTGTAGATATGAAAAAGCAAAATATTGATACTCTTGTTTTGGGCTGCACTCATTATCCGCTGCTGTCTAAAACCATTCAAAAAGTTATGGGAGAAGAAGTTACATTGGTAGATAGTGCAAAAGCAATAGCTGCATATCTAAGCTGTTATCTGGATAGAGAAAACGATGGACAAAAAGGTAAAGATACTTTTTATGTGAGTGATAACGAAAGTAAATTCTCCGAAATTGCTCAACGCATTTTGCAGGATAATATTAGTAATTTAACCCGCGTGCATCTTTATGAAAGCTGGTTTAAGGACTGACCAAAAACATAGTGTAAAAAAATATAAAAATGAATAAGAATACTTTCTTCCTTAATTGCATTACCTACTCATTGCTTACCCATTACGGATGGCATCCGTAATGAGTCCGTATTGTTAAAGTAATGCTAATAGGAACGACCTTATTTTCCAGATTTTAATTATTATATTTCAAAAAATTAGATTAAATATAAAGAGGTAACATTATGGAACCCTTAATTTTAACTGCTGCTATAACGGGAGCGGAAACAACCCGCGCAGATCAACCTAATTTACCTGTAACTCCAGAAGAACAAGCAAAAGAAGCAAGAGCTTGTTTTGAGGCAGGTGCCAGAGTTATTCATTTACATATCAGGGAAGATGACGGAAGACCTTCTCAGCGGTTAGATCGTTTTCAGGAAGCCATTTCTGCTATTCGCAAGGCAGTTCCGGAAATTATCATTCAAATAAGTACTGGAGGTGCTGTCGGCGAATCATTTGATAAACGACTTGCCCCTTTAGCTTTAAAACCGGAAATGGCAACTCTTAATGCCGGCACTTTGAATTTTGGAGATGACATTTTTATTAATCATCCTGCCGATATTATCCGCTTGGCAGAAGCATTCAAAAAATATGATGTAGTCCCTGAAGTGGAAGTTTACGAATCAGGTATGGTTGATGCTGTTGCCCGTTTAATTAAAAAAGGGGTTATAACTCACAGTCCATTGCACATTCAGTTTGTTCTTGGCGTCCCTGGAGGAATGAGTGGTAAGCCCAAAAACCTGATGTATATGATTGAACATTTGAAAGAAGAAATCCCTACAGCAACCTGGGCTGTAGCCGGAATTGGCAGATGGCATATTCCTACTTCTTTAATAGCAATGGTTACAGGTGGTCATATCCGCTGTGGATTTGAAGATAACATTTTTTATCATAAGGGAGTAATTGCTACTTCCAATGCGCAATTAGTAGCCCGTTTAGCACTTATTGCAGAAGAAATTGGTCGCCCTCTTGCTACTCCGGAACAGGTAAGAGAGATTTTTGCTTTAAATAAATAAAAGAGGTAGGTATGGAATTAACGGAAAATGCACTAAAGGTTCTGGAAAAAAGATATTTTCGTAAAGATGAAAATGGTGTTCTGATAGAGGACTGGCAAAAAATGCTTACTCGTGTTGCTGCTAATATTGCAAGCGGTGATGAGGAAAAAACCCGTCGCTTTTATCGGTTAATGGATGCGGGATATTTTTTACCCAATTCTCCTACTTTAATGAATGCCGGTGGTGATTTACAACAGCTTTCCGCTTGTTTTGTGTTACCTCTTGAAGACAGTATGGAAAGTATTTTTGAAACTGTTAAAAATGCAGCACTAATTCATAAAAGCGGAGGTGGAACTGGTTTTTCTTTCAGTCGTTTAAGAGAAGCTAATGCCCGGGTTCGTTCTACCAATGGTGTTTCCAGTGGACCACTGTCTTTTTTGAAGGTTTTTAATGCTGCTACCGATGCTGTTAAACAAGGTGGAACCAGAAGAGGCGCTAATATGGCAATCTTAAATGTTGATCATCCACAGATTCTGGATTTTATAACCTGCAAGGAAAATCCTGCTGCATTAAACAATTTCAATATCAGTGTAGGTGTAACAGAGGAGTTTATGCAGGCAGTTGCCAATGATGATGAATATAATCTAATTTCTCCTCATACTGGAGCTATCAGTAAAAAGCTGAAAGCTAGAGATGTATTTGCCCTGATTGTGAAAATGGCACATAAAAATGGCGAACCGGGTATTGTGTTTTTAGACCGTCTAAATAATGCCAATCCTACTCCTGCACTGGGCAAAATTGAGTCCACTAATCCTTGTGGAGAACAACCCTTACTTCCTTATGAGGCATGTAATTTGGGTTCTATCAATCTTGCCCTGCTGATTAAAGATGGAGATGTAAATTGGGATAAACTGAAAGAAGTTGTGCAAGATAGTGTTGACTTTTTAGATGCAGTAATTGATGTTTCCAAGTTTCCCCTACCTCAGATTGAAAATATTTCCAAAGCCAACAGGAAAATAGGATTGGGAGTTATGGGCTGGGCAGATTTATTGTTTCAATTAAAAATTCCTTATGCCAGTGAAGAAGCAGTTACTCTTGCTGCCAAACTTATGGAATTTATTGATTTTTATGCCAAAAAACACTCTTCCGAACTTGCCATTAAAAAAAGTGCTTTCCCTAATTTTCCGGAAAGCATTTATGCTAACGGTTCCTTGAAACGCGAAACTTTAAACCAAGATTGGGAATCCTTAAAAGAAAAAATAAAAAAAGAAGGAATTCGCAATGCAACCCTTACTACTATTGCTCCTACGGGAACAATTAGTATGATTGCCGATACTTCCAGCGGAATTGAACCCCAATTTTCCCTTGCTTATGTAAAAAATGTGATGGATGGTGAAAAATTAATCTATGTGAATAAATATTTGCAGAAAGCACTGGAAGAAAAAGGAATATACAATAAGAAGCTTTTAGAAGAAATTTTAACGCGTGGCTCTCTTGCCGGTATTGAGGGTATTCCGGAAGAATTGAAAAAAGTGTTTCAAACCGCTCATGACATAAGTCCCGAATGGCATATCAGAATGCAGGCAGCTTTTCAAAAATATACGGATAATGCTGTAAGTAAAACTATAAATTTTCCCAATTCCGCTACAGTAGAAGATATCCAAAGTGCCTACGAGCTTGCCTATCATCTTGGCTGTAAAGGAGTTACTGTCTATCGCGATGGCAGCCGAGAAAGTCAGGTTCTCTATTTGGGAACTCAAATAACAACATCCGAAAAAACAGACCAAAAAGTAGCACCAAGAACCAGACCGGAAATAACCAAAGGCATAACTCAACGCCTGGAAACGGGCTGCGGTCATATGTATGTGACTATTAATACCGATGCTCAAGGTGCTTGTGAGGTCTTTATTCAAATGGGAAAAGTGGGAGGATGTGCTTCTGCACAACTGGAAGCTATTGCCCGTCTTGTATCTTTGGCTCTGCGTTCCCAGATCAAGATTGAATCCATTACCCGACAATTGAAAGGAATTCGTTGTCAGTCACCGATGTGGAATAAGGGGAAAATGCTTACTTCTTGTGGAGATGCAGTCGGTCAGGCACTGGAACAGTTTGTAACTTTTTATACAAAAGGACAAATTCAAAGCGGCGAATTCTCCGCTGAAAATTCAAATCCCGATTCTCCTAAACAATTTGGAAATGGCTTTGCTCTTTGTCCTGACTGCGGAAATA
>ERZ1026814.101-NODE-101-length-73182-cov-7.636397_pt1 | contig 73182 bp, 57 predicted proteins | sample MGYA00520871_ERZ1026814 | MGnify/ENA primary metagenome ERZ1026814 (study PRJEB33270, sample SAMEA104284478) | anaerobic digester metagenome | biome: Anaerobic digester microbiome; feature: mesophilic sludge digester; material: Anaerobic digester biomass | place... | reverse complement strand
ACGTTTTGTTTCATGTCAGCAGTTCGATTCACTTGACCACATGTGCTGTTTTTGATACCTAACAGTTGGGTTTTTTTTTGTTCTTTATTTTTTTTTTTTAATGATACGGCGACCACCGAGATCTACACAGAGTAGATCGTCGGCAGCGTCAGATGTGTATAAGAGACAGATACCGAAGCTACGATTGAAAAGTACAACTCAATCAAAACTGGCATGATGCAGGATTTGTTTACTCGTGACATTGATGTGAAAACCGGAAAGCTGAGACTATCATTTCAAGAATCTCCGGTGCTTTACAAAGAGACTGAATTGGGCTGGATACCTAAGGAATGTGAAGTTAGTAGATTTGGAGATATATGTAAGGTGAAGGCGGGATATTCTTTTAAGTCTTCAGAATTTGGGTCTAATGGATACAGATTAATTAGAATCTCTAACATACAAGAAAAGACGGTTAAAAACCTTGAGAATGATGTTTTCATAGTTCCCGATGTATCTACACAAGAATACGAAGTCAAATTAAGTGATCTTCTGATAGCTTTATCGGGAGCAACTACCGGCAAAGTCGGATTGGTAAATCGAGAGTCATTACCAGCCTTATTGAACCAACGAGTGGGGTTGTTCGAACCCCAAGACAATACCTCTATTGATTATGTGTATCAAATTGTATCTGATGAGGTGTATCAACAATCTATACTTGATAACTGTCCCAGTAGTGCACAGCCCAATGTTAGCCCAAAGTATCTGGAAGCTATTCCGCTCAAGTATGCTAAGGATCAGCATGAACAAGTTTTGATAGTGAGATTGCTAAAATCTCTTGATTCGACAATAGAGATTGAATACAATCAGATGAAGAAAAGTCTAAAACTCAAGCAGGGTCTTATGGCAGACCTATTGACTGGCAAAGTACGAGTAAAAATCAACCAAGATAAATTGGAGAACAGCTAATGTCAAAAATCGAGAATCACAAGTACACAATCTACCAGGCGTTTAATGAGTGTTTTTACAATGTCCCCGATTATTAAAGGGAGTATGTGTGGCAGGAGAAAGAAGTAGTTCGACTGCTGGACGATATTGTTGATGAGATGGACGGTAACAGCAAAACGGAATACTTTGTGGGGACAGTAATAGTAACACCGAGGGGATCTGTTAACCAATATGATGTTATAGACGGTCAGCAACGGCTCACAACATTCTATATGATCCTGTGTGCCATGAAAGCACTCTATGACCATAGAGAAGAGGAAAACGAGATTAACAGCTTGTTATCCTCAAGTAAAGTATTAGATACGGGAAAAACGATGAAAATCCTTAAGCTCGAACCTAAGTATGATGGTGCGTTTGAGATCATACAGTGTATCATCAAAGTAAACAGTGATTCCTTAACCACAACGAAGGCAATCAAGGCTTCTGGAGTTAACACCTATGGCGCACTAAAGAACATCGTGAATGCTTATGGGACAGTATATGACTACTTAAACGACAACTTTGCCAAGACGGATGAACTTCTCAAATTCTGGGCATATCTCGCCAACCATGTAGTCTTTATTCAGATATCCACAGAGATAAGCAGTGCTCTGAAAATATTCGAGACAATTAACGAAAGAGGTATTGGGCTCAATCCCATGGACTTGATGAAGAATCTGATTTTCAGGCAAGCCGATGCAGAGGACTTTTCTAAGCTCAAAGATGAATGGAAGAAGATCACCAAACCACTTGAGGAAAGACAGGAAAAGCCACTGCGGTTTCTACGCTATTATTTGATGTCGAACTATCCAGTAGATAACAGTAGAAAAGACAACATACTCAGGGAAGATGAGATTTATGATTGGCTGGTGGATGAGAACAATGCCAATCTATGTGGTTACAAGAAAGATCCTTTTGCTTTTGTTAAGCATCTGATAGACAATCTGAATTGCTATTTGGCATACATCGATGGCAAAGATAAAGATGGCAAAGAAAACGTATATACAGACAACCTGAAAATGCTCTGCGGAGGAGCCTTCAGTTTGCACTATATCCTTTTGCTGGCTGTCAGATCGCTACCAACTGACCTATTCAATCATTTTGTGAAAAAACTAGAGATCTTCTTATTCTATTACATCTTTACAAAAACACCTACGAGGGAATTGGAAAGATACTTCGCTCAATGGGTGGGAGAACTAAGAGATATAACCAAACTCAATGATCCTGATTTGCAGAAAGCAGCTTTAGATGAGTTTATTGATAAGCACTTTGTCCCTAATATGCAAGCCAAACAAACTGAACTCCAGGCATTCTTGGGTACTTACTCATTAGGAACGCTCCAATATTACAGAACTAAGTATTTCCTCGCTAAATTGACTCAGCATGTGGAACAACATTTTGTGGGAATCGGAGACCCTCGAACCCTAAAGAACTTCATGGTTTTTGAAGTTGAGCATATCCTGCCGGATAATCCTGAAAGTGATCTGATAGCTGATTTCCAATTGAAGAATCCAGATAAAGACTATGATCAGTATAAGATCAAGCTTGGGAATCTAACCTTACTCCAAAAACCCTTGAACATAGTGGCAAGTAACAATTTCTATGCCTTGAAAACCCCTCTCTATAAAGATTGTGGGATTTACTTCACCCGCAGTCTGGTAGATATGCCGACTATTGGGAATCAATCATCTGTAAACAGGATAAATCAATACCTGAAGGTATTTCCTGATTGGAATGCTACCGCTATTGATGAACGGCAACAATTGCTGATCAACCTGGCTTTAGAGGTTTGGAAGATATAAACGGGGGATGTACTGTGCTCGAATACGATTACCTAGAACATCGCCAGATAGATAAGTTAGTTATCTCAGCTAGGATCGAATAGATAAGGAGGAAAGATGATTCTGCAAGTAATACTACTAGTCATAACCTTAGGAGTGATAATCTATGCTTTGCTTGAGATAAGGAAGCTAAGGTCGGATAATCAATCATTGGTAAAAGCAACAGACAACATAAAAGTGAAATCCAGTCAAAACTTTAAGAAAGTCAATACAGAGATCCTTAGAATTAAAGAGATGGCAGAAGAAAACAAAGATATGTATCAAAACTACTTGATCCCGGCATTCCGTCCATCGATCGTTGATAGTGAGATTGAAAACTTTCCTGTTCCCGGATCAAGTCTATCTATGGTGTCTTTTAGTGACTTTATTGATTCAAAGAACCTGGAACTTCGTAGAGAACAGGAACTACAGAATGCTGACAACATGGTGAAGAAAATGCTTAGATATGCTGGCATTACTAATCTTCCGGCATCTGGGGTGCAGATTGTAACTGCGATCAAGAACATTGCTAACACAAATGAGTTTTCGGTCGTATTTACTAAAGAAGCTAAAGATATGCTGGCTAGCGGAGAGCTGAGGCTTATGGCAAAGAAGGGAACCAATCTATTTAAAGCAAACCTTGTATCAAATGAGACAAACAAGGTAACAAATATTCTTGATATAGCGCAAAAAACTAAAGGCCAAATGGCTTCTGAAGTTCTCTCCAATGCAGCTTCAGGAGTTATTGCAGTCGCTCATATTATCTCAAACTATGATATGAGTGTTCAGATTAAAGAGATAAGCAAGAAACTGGATTACCTAGTTGAAGGCAGATTAATCGACAAAAAGGCAAGATTGAAGGCAATTTACTACCATTTCCACCATATAATGCATTTGGACTCAGAACAACGAGAATTTCAGTTGTGTCTTATGCATAAAGAACTAATGGAATTACGGTACAATTGGACAATGGAGATTGAGCAAGAGCTGGGGACAGTTTCTGATGACCGGAATGTGTTTTTCAAACTGCTTGCCCTCGGCAAAGAGGGTGGCGACTTGAAAAACATGGATAAGGTATGCGCTCTTGAGCAAAAGATGCTCTTAATAGATGGATGTTTCAAAATCGATTCTGTAGTTTGTGGTATGACCGGGATGAAAGTAAATGTTGAGCACGAGCTTGAAGGAGTTCGTAGAATAAGAAAAACTCTTGATCAGCAATACAAAGAATTTAAGACCGACAGCGTTAAACTGAAAACGCAGAATGAGATGAATCTATTTTTCGATATGTTAGAATCCGATTGTTCAACTATGTTCGGAAGTCTCTCAAACTCAAATGTTATTGAAGCCGAGCATTATGAAATTACTGCTGGCTAGTCACGTCTGAAGAGGGATTGCAATGTCTGAATACACCAATGTCGAATGTCCGTTTCTGAATAAGCTGAGTCAGCTTAGCTGGTAAGAGATCGATCAGGAAACCGGATTTATTCCCTTTGATCCATGTATCGGTAGAAGAGCTTCTTTCAGGGAAGTGATCCTGGAGCAGAAGTTCAAGGTTGCTTTAAAACGGATTAATCTGACTGATGATGGCAGAAGCTAGCTTACAGATAAGCAGCCTGATACAGTTATCTCTGAGCTGAACTGGCCACCCCGTTATTGGACTGCTTAAGGCAAATCAGGTAGTATATGAACTGCTGAACAAGAATACCACGGTTGATATGAATGAGCTTACCGGAGAGCAAAATCCCAAGGTGTCCTTGATAGATTATGCCAATCCCGAAATAAACAGCTTCATTGCAATAAATCAATTCAAGATCGAGACTCCCGGTGTCAGCAGACAAGCGATTGTGCAGGATATTGTACTATTCATCAATGGCTTGCCGAAGCAGAATTCAGCAACCCATTAGAAATATGAGAGGTTGTGGTGTCCTAAATAAGTTGACAATTATATGCATCTGGTAGGAAAGGATATTAAGTGGGAATACTTTTTATCTTTACTACCCAATTTAGTGACTGCATAGATACCCCCATTTTGTACACGAGCCTAATCTTAAGCTGCAAGGATTCATTATCTCTGGAACAGTAGTCATTTTATCCTCCTTTATTGGATAACTATTTTTTGGGTTATTAGATTTATATTCTGTTGAGAGATAGATACCATAAATAAACCTACTCCCATTGATGGGGCATTAATTTCCCACAACCCCTCATGCATCTTTGAAGGTGGTATTGTTTTCGAAAATATCCGTTGTCCTTTGATATTATAAACTCTCAATTTTAAGTTTTGTGCAGTTTGATAGCCGGATCCTACAAACTTAATATACAAGGATTTCTGCTCGGAAGACACCGGATTGGGATAGACATCTATCTTCCATTGAGCAGTATCAATTGCTGGAATTGTGTTATCCTCGTTAGCAACAGTGGTATCGTGTAAATTCGTGTTACCGGAAAAGATGTAAACTCTTCCGGTCTTCCAATGATCATTATTCGTTCCCCACCACGGTGCGCCTACAGCTACATCACATAAACCATCAGCGTTGAAATCACCTGTAATTCTTGAATACCCGAAATTGCAAGTATCATAGCCATATATCCCATACTGAATACCATCCATTATTCCGTTCATTTGATTTCCACCCATCCACAAATACAGGTATCCTTCATAATATCCTGCTTCGTGATGAAAACTGAGGATATCCTGAAAGCCGTCTCCATTTAGATCGCCATGCACAAAGGGATATCCGGTTCCGCTTTCACTGAATTTGTGATGTAGCTCGTACCAATCTCCGGATAAGGTTATATCCCATTCTGCTGTCAAGTTACTACTTCCCAACCAAAGATGATGAGTGTAGCCGTAGATATTACTGTCCGCGGTAAAATCGTCAATCCCGTCGCCATTGACATCGCCTAAGGGACAGCCCCATCTGTTGATAATGCTATTGGAATCATTGATAATAACCAAACTGTCTGTCTGTGGAAATGTGGAACTCCCATAATACAGGATTAGCCGGTTATTTGTTTCGCCGGTATTGTTAATCGGGATATGCAAGAGACAATCATCAAAACCATCTCCGTTTACATCGCCTATGCCACTCAACAATGTTATTGTCTGAGAATTTGCTGTTTGTTTAAACAACCATGGCTGTGATTCATAATCATCCCAGATCATGAGCTTTCTTGAATCATTACTCAAGCCCAGTATTAAAAACACATCGGAATGATTATCCCCATTAATATCACCAATCGGTACAGTCATAATCCCGTTGATTTCAGGATATGGGAAAGTCAGAATTATATCCGGAGTGGTTTGAGGGTTTTGCCTGCCAAAGTAAACGGCTAACTGAATTTCATTGTTCACAGAATTTTGATTTACAATTAAATCCTCAATCCCATCTCCATTAATATCGCCAGCATTATAAATGAAGATATAGTTCATCTGTCCAGCATACGAGCCTAGTATTACAAAATCAGGAACATTATCAAAATTGGGTCCACCCCAATAAAAATAGAGCTTACCCCAGCGATTTTGGTCATTAAAAAGTAAATTCGGATTCCAGGCTTGGGATGCAACCACTAAATCATCATAACCGTCTGCATTGAAATCCAGGCTGGCAACAGCACTGCCAAACTCGCTGCCTGCAAACTCACCACTGAGATAGGTCATCACATCTAAAAATTGGTTTTGAGCATATAAAATACCTGTAAAGAGAATGGTTAATACCATAATAGCTACTGCTGTTGAATACTTTGTCATTCTTCCTCCCAGGAAGCATATATTTAATCAAAAAACACAACATGCTTAGCATAAACTAAATTACAAAATGTTGAGTCCCAAATGTTGGTGTCCATTCCAACTCATGTTTCTCAGGTTCTTTGAGGGCATTTAATATCCCTCGTTACTCACAATCTATGTAAGGCCAAACGACCAATTGCATTATTTTCATCTCTTTAATCCAAGTCAAGTCCTTTTATTTATCAAATGCTACCTTGCTACGACGGCGCATATCAAATAAACTACCAGGGCTTGTTTTTGAACAGTTAAAAATTTCTTTCATCGCACATTACACTCTTTAACATATAGTTTCTTCAGCTACTGATACTACTATTTATAATAAGAATATATTGTTAAGCACAAAATTGTTTTTTCCTATTTTTTTTATGGAAATTTGTAAACACCCTTGCAGTTTCATTTTTCAGTATACATAAGTTCCGTAGAAACGGTGGAGAAAGATAATAGGTTGCCGAAGCAGAATTCAGCAACCCATTAAAAAAACGAGAGGTAGCTTAAGAATTTTTTTATCCCTTGACATAAAAGGATATAAATATAAGGTGGAAAAAAAAATTAAATACCTGGAGGAACTAATGACCATCAATGAATTTATGGCGAAAGTGGAAGCCCGAAATTCAGGGGAACCTGAATTCTTACAGGCAGTTAAAGAAGTTGTAGAAACAGTTTGGGATGTTTATATTAACAATCCTCGTTTCGTAAAAGCGAATATTTTAGAGCGTATTGTAGAGCCCGAACGCGTAATTATTTTCCGCGTTCCTTGGGTTGATGACAAAGGTGAAGTGCAAGTAAATCGTGGTTTCCGTGTTCAATTTAACAGTGCAATCGGACCTTATAAAGGTGGATTGCGTTTTCATCCCAGTGTGAATCTTTCTATTTTGAAGTTCCTTGGTTTTGAACAAATCTTCAAAAATAGCTTAACTACTCTTCCCATGGGAGGAGGCAAAGGTGGCAGTGATTTTGACGCCAGAGGAAAAAGTGATGCCGAAATTATGCGTTTCTGCCAATCCTTTATGACAGAACTATTTCGTCATATTGGTCCCAATACAGATGTTCCGGCAGGTGATATTGGAGTTGGAGCTCGGGAAATTGGCTATTTATTTGGAATGTATAAAAAGCTTATGAATGAATTTACCGGAGTTCTTACTGGAAAAGGTCTTAATTGGGGTGGTAGTTTAATTCGTCCTGAAGCAACCGGTTATGGAGTTGTTTATTTCACTGAAGAAATGCTGAAAACCAAAGGTGAAACTATTAAAGGTAAGAGAGTAGCTATTTCAGGTTTTGGCAATGTTGCTTGGGGTGCCGTTCAAAAAGTGAATCATCTGGGTGGAAAAGTTGTAACTATTTCCGGTCCCGATGGTTATATTTTAGATGAAGATGGTATCAGTGGTGACAAAATTGATTATATGCTTGAACTGCGTGCTTCTAATAATGACCGTGTAAAAGACTATGCAGATAAATATCCTAGCGCGAAATTCTTCCCTGGAAAGCGCCCCTGGGAAGTGAAAGTTGATGTTGCTATTCCTTGTGCTACGCAAAACGAACTGAATGGAGACGATGCAAGATCACTGATAAATAATGGAGTTTTCTGTGTAACGGAAGCAGCTAATATGCCTTGCACTCCGGAAGCAATGGAAATTTTCTTAAATTCCAAAATCCTTTATGCCCCTGGAAAAGCAGCAAATGCAGGTGGAGTAGCTACAAGCGGCTTGGAAATGACTCAAAACTCTATGCGTTTAAGCTGGAGCAAAGAAGAAGTAGACGAAAAGTTACGCGAAATTATGAAAAACATTCATCAGGCATGTGTTGATAGTGGCAAAGAACCTGATGGCTATGTAAATTATGTTAAGGGAGCCAATATTGCCGGCTTCTTGAAAGTAGCCAATGCTATGTGTGACCAAGGTATAGTGTAAGAAAAAACCCCTTAATCTCTCTAATATACACAAAGCCCGTTACGATTATTGCGTAACGGGCTTTTTTAGGTTATCGGGTAAAGAGGAAAACATATTAAGTGAAAAAGGGGACAATGTGAAATGAAGAAACAAATATCATTGCAAACAAATATCTTCCAAACCTTAAAAACCTCAAGACCTTATTGTTAAGAAAATTTAACCAAAATATAGCTGTTTTTTCTTGCTTAAAAGCAGTTATATTATTTACAGGTTTTATATGGAAGCAAAAGGTAAAAAAATATTTGTAGTTGAGGATGAAAAAGACATTCTGGAACTAATCAGAATGAAATTGGAGAGTGCAGGATTTGTTACTAAAGGTTTTAAAACAGCCCTGCCGATGCTCAATTTGCTTAAAATAGAGCATCCAGACCTTATTATTTTGGATTTAATGTTACCCGATATGGATGGAATGGAAGTTTGCCAAAAACTCAAAAGTGACAAGGCAACTCAAAAAATACCTGTCTTAATGCTTACTGCAAGAACAGACCTGGAAGATAAAATTCAGGGCTTGGAATATGGTGCGGATGATTATGTAACCAAACCCTTTGAAACCAGAGAATTGATTGCCAGAATAAAAGCAATTTTCCGACGCAGCGATTGGGAAAGCAATAAAAATGTTCTTTCCGTAACTAAGGACTTCATTATTGATTTTAACCGTTACGAGGTTTGGGTTAAAGGTAAGCGTTTAGACCTTACATTAACGGAATTCAAAATTTTACAGCTTTTAACCAAAAGACCAGGTTGGGTGTATAACCGCAGTCAAATTCTGGATTATCTTTGGGGTAATGATAAAATAGTAATTGAACGCACAATTGATGTTCACATTCGTAATTTGAGAGAAAAACTGGGTGACTATGCTTATCTGATTAAAAATATCAGAGGGGTGGGCTATCAATTTTCCGACGAGGGAAAAAATGATCTTAAAAAAGATTAGTTTTACTCTTCACTTGATTTTATCCTTTGCTTTCATCTTATTGCTGGTAGCTATTTTAATGTTGGCTAATTCGCCCATTTGGTTTACTCTGATTATTTTATTACTTGTATCTACATTGCTTATCCTCAATATAATATTTAATTTGCGTAAACAGCTTTCCTTATTCTCGCAAACAACATTGCAAGTGGCTGAAGGAAATCATACTTCACGCTTTCCAGAATTGGATTTTACAGAATTGAACACTTTAAGTAACGATTTAAATAGTATGCTGGAAAAGCTGGATAAGACCATTCATCATTTAGCTGTGCATCGCGAAGAATTGCGTTTAGTGCTGAGCACTATAGATGATATTTTATGGTCTCAAAGTTTAGAAGGTAAGTTAGAATGGGTAAATCAGTCATTTCAAGAAATTTTCGGTAGCATAGATACTAAAAGGAAGATATACTATTGGGAAGTGATTCGCGATCCCACCTTGCTTTCTTTTATTAAAGACACAGAAACCAGTAAAGACAAATTGATGAAAGAAATTATGATAAACAATCATTTTTATTTACTCTCCAGCACGCATAATGACACAGCAAAACGCCAGGTTTTCATTTTGCAAAATATAGATGAAATCCGCCAAGCAGAGCAGATGAAAAAGGATTTTATCGTAAATTTAGCTCACGAGCTCCGAACACCTTTAACGGCAATCAGCGGTTTTGCGGAAGCAATGGAAGATAGTATTGACGAAACAAACCGAAATTACCTAAAAATTATCCAAAATCACACCCAGCGTTTAATTCATCTAATTAGCGATCTAGAACAGCTTATCCGTCTGGAAAGCATAAAAGAACTTGAATGCCAAGATATAAATTTAGCTACTTTTTTCCAAAATATCGCCTTGATCTTAACTCCGATAGTGGAAGAAAAAGGACTTTATCTTAAAATGGAACTGGATGAAAATTTACCGCGCCTGATTTGTGACCCTTTTAAATTGGAACAGGTATTCATCAATTTAGTCCAAAACTCTCTGCGCTATACAACTCAAGGCGGAATAACCATTCGTAGTATATTAGTAGCTAATGAAGCACTTTTTGAGGTTTCCGATACCGGCATTGGCATAGATAATATCCATTTGCCGCGTATTTTTGAACGCTTTTATGTGGCTGATTCAGCAAGAAATAAGTCCCAAAGCGGAACGGGATTGGGTTTAGCCATTGTAAAACATATCATTCAATTACATCATGGCTCCATAACTGTAAAAAGTGAACTGGGAATAGGTACCGTTTTCAGCATCTTATTACCCATAGCACAACCCAACCAACTGGAAAATAATGATTGACCTAAGTCCTGATGAAGTAATTGAACGCTATAGCAATTTTGCCTACAGCATCGCTAAACAATATCGGAATAAAGGGCTGGATTGGGAAGACCTCAAACAGGAATCACTTTTGGGTTTGCTGAAAGCAGGCAAACATTTCCTTCCGGAAAAAGATATTCAATTTACTACTTACGCCAATTATTGGATTAAAAAACAAATTATAGAATCGCTAAAAAATAATTCCTCCACAATAGAAGAGGACTTTAACGAGAATATTTCAAAAGCGAATGACACATCGGAAGCTGCAAATCTTCGCCTAAAAGAAAGTCCAATTGCCCCACCGGATACGGAAGAAAATAATCTAAGCTTAAATTTTACACAGTATCTGCCACCTTTGGAAAAAACCATTTTGGAATTGTCCTTTAACGAAAAAAAGACCCTAAAAGAAATTGCCCAAATTTTAAATATCAGTGTGGAACGCGTTAATCAGCACAAGAAAAAAGCCTTCCGCTGCCTAAAAAAACACTACCCTCAAAGTTAATACTTGCTTTCTTTACCATCTAATATTCCTCTATCATTTCAGTAACGACTCCCTAACTTTGTTAGAGAAGTGTTAGAGAAGTGTTAGGGAAGTGTTACGGGGTCGAGCAAGAACTGACTAAGAATCAGTAAGTTAGACATTAATAACTTATATTGGAATAAGACAGTTGAAAAAATAACCTGGCAAATTATGATTTTTCAGTAAGTTAGGTAGCGATAAATTCTTGTTTTACCACTAGGACAAAGTCATATTCCTTTATTTAGTTAGCAAAACGGAATATGGGAACCCAATTTTGACAGATTGGCTTTACCATAATTATTTAGATATTTTATTTATATTATGCTTAATAACCTTTCCTTGCGCGAGAAAAATGGTATCTTCTGCTATATTGGTAGAGAGGTCGCCAATTCTTTCCAGATTTTTAGCTATACGCAAAATATGTAGATATAGATCGGTTTGTAATGGATTTTCCCGGATTAGCTTTACTAGATGCTTGTAAATATTACGATTATATTCATCAACGATATTATCAGCATCGCAAACCTGTCGTGAAAGTTCATAGTCCTCTCTGGTAAAAGCATAAAGGGCATCTTTTAACATTTTTAAAGCTGCTTCTTTCATAGAAAAGAGTTCTGGAATTAACTTTAAGACAGGATTTCCGGTTAGTTGAGCAGCACTTTCGGCAATATTAACTGCCTGATCACCCAGGCGTTCCAAATCGTTATTCATTCTATAAATCATTAGAATTTGCCGCAGGTCTTTTGCCTCCGGTTGATTTAAGGCAATCAATGTAAAGCATTTCTCATCCAATTCAATTTCAATTTGATTTACTCTGGTTTCAAAAGTATTTACTTCTTCTTGGAAAGCCGTTCCGAAATTAGCAAGTCCATCCATAGCTAACATAATCATTTTTTCTACTAATCCTGCTTCAGCCAAAAGCAATTTTTTTAATTCAGAGATCCTTTCTATAAGCATATTTTCTCCTTTTTGGGTAATTATCCGAAAACACCTGTTAAATAGGATTCGGTTCTTTTATCTTGCGGCACGGTAAAAACTTTCTCCGTTGTTCCAAATTCCACTAATTCTCCCAAATACATAAAGGCAGTATAATTGGAGATTCTACCCGCTTGAGCAATATTATGAGTTACAATTAAAATGCAAACACTTTTTTTTAGTTCCAAACAAAGTTCTTCAATTTTAGCGGTTGACTGAGGGTCTAAAGCGGAAGTCGGTTCATCCAGTAAAAGGACTTCAGGTCTATTTGCCAAAGCTCTGGCAATACATAGTCGTTGTTGTTGGCCCCCGGAAAGAGCCATAGCCGGACTATGCAAACGGTCTTTTACTTCATCCCAAAGCCAGGCAGCTTTCAATGCCTGTTCAACTCTCTCATTAATTTCGTCTTTACCGTATTTACCTTGAATCTGTAAACCATAAGCAACATTTTTGTAAATGCTTTTAGGAAAGGGATTGGGTTTTTGAAAAACCATTCCAATTCTGGAGCGAATTTCCGTTACATCCATTTTAGAAGTATAAATATCTTCATCTAAAAGCTTTATCTGTCCTTCAATATGGGTTTCCGGTATAAGATCATTCATGCGGTTAAAACAGCGCAGTAAAGTAGATTTTCCGCAGCCGGAAGGTCCGATAACAGCAGTAATATTTTTGTCTGATACATTAAGGTTAACATATTTAAGCACATAGTTCCTGCCAAACCATAAGTTTAAATTTTCAGTTGAGAGTATGTTATTTACCATTTTCTTTTTCTCCTGATGGATGAACGAATAACAACTGCAGCCGCACTAACGCCTAAAACCAGCAATAATAAAACAACTGCTGTCCCGTAAGCAATGGGCACCTGTGTTTCCGGATGAGTTCCTTCCGTCATTAAAGCATAAATATGATAAGGTAAAGCCATAACTTCATCTTTTAAACTCTCAGGTAAATGCCGTGTATAAAAAGTAGCTGCAGTAAACATAATAGGAGCTGTTTCTCCAGCTACTCTGCCAATACAAACGATAATTCCGGTTAAAATATTGGGTACTGCAGTAGGTAAAACAATTTTTGTAATTGTTTGTCTTTTCGTTGCTCCCAAAGCTAAAGATGCTTCATAAAAATCAAAAGGAACACTTTTAATGGCTTCTATACAGGAATTGATAAATAAAGGTAATGCCAAAATGGCTAAAGTTAAAGCCCCGGAAATTAGCGAAACATTCATTGCCAAAAGGTTGACGAAAACAGCCATTCCGAATAGACCAAAAATAATGGAAGGAGTTCCTGCCAAAGTATCAATCGCTATCTGAACCACTTTCAACAGCCACTTTGGTTTACCATAATTAGTTAAAAATATAGCTGTTAAAATCCCCAACGGAATTACTATGCTGATGGAAATAACGGTAAGCCAAAAAGTCCCTACTAATGCAGGAAAAATACCTCCTTCCTGCATACAGTTTCGGGGAGCAGTAAATAAAAATTCCCAGCTTAAAACCTTGCCACCTAAAGAAAATATTCTGACTAAAAAGATAGATATAGCCAAAATAGTAATCCCTGCCAATAAGCTAAGAAAACCATTGCCGCAAAAATTCAAGACCTTCCTGTTCTTCATTTTTTGTCCCTTTTAGCGATAAAAAATTCAGTAATCAGATTAATTGCAAAAGTGAGCACAAAAAGCAATATTGCTAAGGCATAAAGCGATTGATAATGTAAACCGCCTATAACCGTCTCCCCCATTTCTGCTGCTATTGTAGAAGTTAATGGTCTTACTGAATCAAAAATGCTTTTAGGAATTTGAGCACTGCCTCCTGCTACCATTAAAACAACCATCGTTTCTCCAATGGCTCTACCCAAACCAAGTAAAATACTGCCAATTATCCCTCTTTGTGCAGCGGGAATGATAACCCGGAAAATACATTCCATTTTCGTTGAACCCAAAGCTAAAGCCGCTTCCCTTATGGATTTGGGAACATTAGAAAGAGCATCTTCACTCATACTGGCAATTATAGGAACAATCATCAGCCCCAAAATAAATGAAGCAGTAAATATATTCAGTCCCGTATCTAAATTCAACCAATTTCTGATAAGTGGTGCTATTGCGGACATTCCAAAAAGCCCATAAACCACAGAAGGTATTCCGGCTAAAAGTTCAATTACGGGCTTAACTATTTCTTTTAAACGATTTCCTGCTATTTCAGAGATGAAAATTGCAGAGCCCAAACCCAGGGGAATTCCTATTATCAAAGCTCCAAAGGTGACACAAAAAGAACCGATAATAAAAGTCCAGGCACCGAATTCCGGTTCTGCGTTTGTCGGATACCAGCTACTGCCGAAAATAAATTCAGTTAAAGAGACCTTATTAAAAAGCGGCAAACCCTCTCTAAATAAACCATATATTAAAGCAAAAAGCACTACAATAGTAAATAGCGCTGCGGTATAAGTAATAGCAGTAAATGCCTTTTCTTTATATTTATGCATCTCTAATCCTTTAGTAACACAAGGTGAGGGCAAGATAGCAACCCTCACCTGTTGTTCTCATAATCAATTACCTGATGTTGATGAATCCTTGCTCTTGAACTATTTGCTGTCCTCTTTCACTTTGAATAAAACCTATGTAATTTGCTACTTCCCCTTTAGCTTTGCCGTTGGTATACATATAGAGTTTTCGGGAAAGCAGATAACTGCCATTTTTTACTGTTGTCTCCGAAGGAATGACTTTGTTTACACTGATCAGTTTTACGCTTTCATTCACATATCCCAAACCCACATAACCAATAGCCCCGGGAGTATTAGAAACAGCACTTAAAACTGCATTATTGGAGGCAAGCAATTGAGCACTGCCTTCTACTTTAGCACTTGCCAGAACTTTTTCATTAAAGACCTCATAAGTACCGGAAGAAACATCGCGGGAAATTACCACAATCGGTAAATTGGGACCGCCTAAAACCTTCCAGTTCTTGATTTTACCGGTGTAAATATCTTTTATCTGCTGAATGCTGATATCATTAAGAGGATTACTGCTATGCACTATAATGCTGATTGCATCATTGGCAATAGTATAAGCAACCGGATTTATTCCTTTAGCTTTAGCTGCTGATATTTCTTTAGATTTCATTGGACGACTGGAATTACAGATATCTGTAGTTCCATTTTGTAAAGCAGCAACTCCTACTCCTGAACCTCCTCCCCGAATAGAAATATTAATATCAGGATGAGAATTCATAAAGACCTCAGCTGTTGCTTGAGCAATAGGAAGAACTGTTGTAGAGCCGGTGCAGGTTATTTGATTTTTTGTAACAGCATTCAAATTGAACACAACCAGCATCATTAATATAGGGGTGACAAAATGGATTTTTGTAGTCATTGTTATCTCCTTTTCGTTATAAAGTGTTGGCAAATTTCCATTTAAGTTGCAGATTGATTTGCGAAGAGTCCTTCTTCCCGTCTGCATAATCACTGTGTGAGTTATCTTCATCATACTTTTTAGTTGTATAATTTAATTGTAATTGCATAGCAGGATTGTCTGTTTCATCCGGCATAAAATTATAATTTACACCAATAGTAGAAGCAGTAACTTTATTTCTTGCTTTATCTGTTTCAACTCTATCGGATTCATCCCAAATATCATAACAACCAACTAATTGAAGATCATAAGGCAAATATGCTTTCAAATTTAGGCAAGGAAATATGGAAATTCCTGTTGCTGTATATGCTTGTGTTTTGTTAATATCTTTTACATTGGGAAAATCAACATCTTTGATAATATATTCTCCTGTCAAATCTACGGGACCATAAGCCAGACGAGTGTAAATATCAGTTAATTTCTGCTCTTCATAAGAAGAATTAATTATTTCTCCGTCAAGTTTTTTATCTCGCTCTACAGTATTTATCATATAAGAACCTCCAATTGTAAAACCTGTAATTGGAGTTACGCGTAAATTTCCCAAATAAGCAAAATCGGTATTTTCCTTTAGATTTGCTCCTACTTTCTTATACCCTTCTCCGTTATAAATCCCCAATTGATATTCTCCAAAACCGGAAGGAAGATAGCCATTTAAGGTTATGCCCAAATCCGAAGAACTAACTACTTTATGCTCATCTGAAGGTGCTTTACCTATTAAAGTATAGCTCCAGTCATAAATACTGCCAAAATATACTTTCTGCATACCTGCAGTTAAAGTCATATCTTTTACAGGAATAAGACCTCCAAAATCTAAATAAGCATATTTAATTTTAAGCCCTGCTCCATCAATACTTCCAGATTTGGTGGAATAACTTAGGGTGCTGTCTACCAAAGAATATTCCCGATATTCGTATGTTTTATCAGTAGTAAATATATCTACTGTAAAACGCCCTTTTACCTGTTCGGAAAATTTGGTTTCCAAACCCAGATAACCTCTTTCCAAGGAAAGATAGTTACTCACTAATTTGTCTTCATAATTTCCCTCGCTGTCTTTCCGTTTGGCAATTTCGGAAATCCAACGACCCCAAAATTCGCCACTTAATTTTGTTTCCATGCAGCTTAACCCTATCGGAATAAAAAGTAATCCTATACAAATAAGGTTCAGCATTAGTTTCAATTGTTTCATCTGTATTCTCCTTTTTTAATTTTTGGGCTTTCGCCTCTACTTTTATTATACTTCTCTTCTGTTAAGATTTTATAAGGAGAATGTTAAGTTTTCTTTACTATTGAGGTCTAAAGTAAAAAGTTATTTACTCCTGCATATTTTGGGGTTATAAGATAACTATCGGGGTGTGTATAAGTTAAAACAAGCTAAGCAGCGATTATTTTCTCTATATTATAGCCCCTTTCTTCAATGAATTGTGTGTTTGAAAACTTACTACAAACCAGTTTCCAGTTGGATTAATTCTTTATACCAGTTCAGAATTCTCACTTTTTCCTTTTCCCTCTTTATTATATTATTTTTCTTTGAGCTTTCAATTCCCTGGTGAGGAAAGCAAAAAAAATACTGGACAAAATAAACCATTCCTCAAAAAAGGATACAAAATAAATTTTGGAGATAAAATGAAAAAAGGACTGATTGTCTTACTCGCAATTATCTTGGTAATTATAATTTGTGCCGGATGGTTTATCGGGCGCTATAATACCATACAAAAAGAAAAAGTGAATGTAGAAAGCTCCTGGGCACAAGTGCAAAATGTTTATCAAACTCGTTATGATCTTATACCTAATTTGGTAGAAACGGTTCAAGGAGCGGCAAATTTTGAAAAGTCCACCTTAACTCAAGTAACTGAAGCTCGTGCAAAAGCTGGTGGAAGCTTAAATCTGCCTCCTGAAGCATTAACCAATCCACAGGCATTTCAAGCATTTCAACAAAGTCAGGCAGGATTAAGTGATGCCCTTTCGCGTTTGATGGTTGTGGTGGAACGCTATCCGGAATTGAAAGCTAACCAGAATTTTCTTACCTTTCAATCCCAGCTGGAAGGTATTGAAAACAGAATCAGAACTGAAAGAATGCGCTATAATGATGCAGCCAAAAAATTCAATCAGCTGATTGTAACTTTCCCGAATAATATCATTGCCGGTATTATTAATGTAAAGCCATTCCAGTTTTTCCAGGCAGAAGAAGGTGCTGAAAAAGCCCCTAAGGTTCAGTTTGAATGATTAAACATAAGTTGCAGAATTTAATTTACTGAAACTAATATTAAGCAGTTTCTTAGTCCTGAATATTTACAAGTACATAGATTAGGTGGTTATTTAATTAAAGATGGAAGTAATTAGCTGTTTATACTATTCCCGGAAACTTGAGCCAAAAAGAGTTAACAACATATAAGTGTTTCAAAGAAAAATATTATTTGGATAAATCATCAAAATGATTATCTTGTTTAGAGACGCAAAATTTATTAGAACAAGGATGAAAAATGCTATTAGCTATTAATTTGGAAAAGCTGACAGGAGATTTCATAACTCCGGAAAAAATAAGCTTGATAATTCGGGTTATTCTTATTCTGGTGATAGGAATTCCTCTTATACGATTGATAAGGTCTATAACCAAACGAATAGTAAAAGACCGTCTTTCTCCTCAAAGTGAACAATTAGTTGTGCGCTCAGTTTATTATGTAGCTGTTTTAATCCTGCTTATTACTTTGCTGAATGAATTTGGATTTCGGCTTTCTGCCATATTAGGAGCAGCAGGTATCTTTGGTGTTGCCATCGGTTTTGCTTCTCAAACAAGCTTTTCCAACATTATCAGTGGTATATTTTTAATTTCAGAAAAACCATTTCAAATAGGAGATGTAGTTCAAGTAAGTTCCAATATAGGCACTATTGAATCTATTGATCTGTTATCTATTAAACTGAAGACACCTGATAACCGCTATGTGCGAGTCCCTAATGAAACAATGATTAAGACGGAAGTTATAAATATTACACGCTACCCGATTAGGCGACTGGATATTTATGTATCAGTCAGCTATAATGATAATCTGGAAAAAGTGAAAACTGCCTTTATGGATATCGTTGAAAATGAACCCTTGGCATTGAAAGAACCAGCTCCACTATTCTCTATTGATAAGTTTGACGATTCAGGCATCAATATTCAATATGGAGTTTGGGTAAACAAAGAAGCGTATAATGATTTGAAGAACTCTTTGATGATTGCTATCAAGGAAAAATTTGAGCGCGAAAATATCACCATTCCCTTCCCTCACATTTTTATTGCGAATGCTGAGGAATTAAAATAGAATCCCTAACTAAAAACAAAATAAAGAATAAGGAAGTGTAAAATGACTGCAAAACCTCAAATCAAAGCCATCATCTTTGATCTTGATGGCACTTTAATTGACAGCATTGTTGATATCGCAGGTGCAATGAATGCTGCTTTAAAAGAACTTGGCTATCCTGAACACCCGGTAGAGGCATATAAATCCTTTATCGGTGACGGTCAAATGGAATTAGCAAGAAAAGTTCTGCCGGAAGATAAAAGAACCCCGGAAAATATTGAAGCTCTTGCTAAAAAATTCTGGGATAATTACGATATTCAATGGTATCTGCATACCAATATTTTCCCTGGTGTGCTGTATCTGATTCAGTTAGCTGTAGCTCGCAAAATAAAGCTGGCAATTCTTTCCAACAAGCCACATTATTTTACGAAAAAGATGATTCGGCACTTCTTTCGGGGAGCAATGATTCGTCATACGAAAAATCCTTTTGGTGTTTACAGCGGTGAAGAACCTGATAAACCCAAAAAACCCGATCCCACTGTAGCTCTGGAACTTGCCAAACGCTTAATTGTAAAACCGCAATATGTTGCCTTGGTTGGAGATAGTGTTGTGGATATTAAAACCGCAAAAAACGCAGGAATGATTGCTATTGGAGCCGCCTGGGGTTATGGTAATAAGAAAGACCTTCAGAATGCCGGAGCTGATTTGATTTTTGACAGCCCGACAGAGATGTCCACATATTTTGATTCTCAACCCCTTTGTCCATGAAAAGTTATCGCCGGGAACTGCATTTTAGAACTGATAAACGCAGGGACTTTATAAACATAACTCCGCTGGTAAGAAATGCTGTACACGAAAGCGGAGTAAAAGATGGATTATGCCTGGTAAATTCTATGCACATAACATCTTCCGTGTTTATTAATGATGACGAAAAAGGTCTCCATAGCGATTTTGAGACCTGGCTGGAAAAATTGGCTCCCGAAAAACCCTATTCGCAATATCGCCATAACGGTTTTGAAGATAATGCCGATGCTCATTTGAAAAGGCAAATTATGGGCAGAGAAGTTGTTGTTGCCATAACCAACGGTGAATTGGATTTCGGAACCTGGGAACAGATATTCTATGGTGAATTTGATGGTATGCGTGATAAACGCGTTTTAGTAAAAATTATTGGAGAATAGAAAACTTATTGCCAATTAAGTGTCTACAAGATACAGTAAGCGCAAGGATTACAGATAATTATATGGAGCCCGAAAGTAACTTTCGGGCTTCATCATTTTTGATTTGTTCTTTTTAAAACCGCTTTTTTATATTTGGATTCCTGCTTGACAGTAATATCCTTTGAATTATTAAGGCACGAAAAAGGATTTAAAATGATAAACAGCGCCTCATTCCTGTGCAAGCAGGTATTCCTCTATTATATCATTTTCAAGTTAAAACTATATTAGTTGAGATTAGATAAGGATTTTTAAGATGAAAATAGCGCAAATTGTGGGAGCCAGACCTCAATTTATAAAATTGGCTCCTCTTTCCCGGGAAGTTAGAAAACGCCATCAGGAAATAATTATTCATAGCGGTCAGCATTATGACCGGCAAATGAATGAGGTCTTTTTCCAGGATTTGGATATTCCCGCTCCAGATTATAATCTTAATGTTGGTTCAGGTAGCCAAAGTATCCAAACAGCAAATATATTAAGTGCTTTAGAACCAGTTTTAATAGAAGAAAAACCAGAGCTGGCAATTGTTTATGGGGATACCAATACAACGCTTGCAGGAGCTTTGGCGGCTGCTAAACTGGGAATAAAAACTGCTCATATAGAAGCAGGATTGCGCAGTTACAATAAAAGTATGCCGGAAGAAATAAACAGAATCGTAGCTGATCATCTAAGCGATATTTTATTTGCCCCTACAGAAACAGCTTGGCAAAATGCCGACAAAGAAGGTTTGAAAAGAAAAACATTTCTGGTGGGAGATATTATGGTGGACTCACTATCCTGCGGAATCAGGAAAGCAGAAAAAACCTCAAAAGCCATATCAACTTTGCAATTGGAGGATCAAAACTACTGTCTGTTGACCTTGCATAGACCTTATAATGTAGATGATCCTGATAATTTATATCATATTCTCTCAGGATTGGATAAATTACAGCAACTGATAATTTTTCCAGTTCATCCCCGAACACTTAATATCCTTAAGCAGATAAAGGAAATAAAGTTCAGAAACATCCGTTTTATAGAACCCCAGGCATATCTTGATTTTTTACTTTTAATGCAACACTCACAAATGATTTTTACCGATTCGGGGGGAATTCAGAAAGAGGCATATATTTTAAAAAAGCCCTGCGTAACTCTTCGTCCGGAAACAGAATGGCTGGAAACAGTTCAAAGTGGATGGAATCTTCTGCTGCCTGTAAATTCTAGGCATTTTCCTTTAGCAATAAATGATTTTAAGCCACCGGAAACTCATCCTGCTCTCTTTGGTGAAAATGTAGCGGAAAAAATAATGCAGCTGCTGGAAAATAAATAGAAATTGCCATCGCTGTTTTATTCCCAACATTCAGTTGAGAAATTTTTGAAAAAAACGATTTTATCTTACAACGCGCTGAGCGATTACTTTAAAAAACTTTTTCTCTGTGTTCAGAGTTGTTTCCCAAAAAGTTGCTGAAGTAGAACCAACGGGCAGAAAATCTTCATCCGGTGAATTTGCTGCATAGATAATATAATTATTGGCGTAAGAAACTGCATTCCATGATATTCTCACATTATTGTCCTGAATTTGTAATTGCACTTGGGGTTGGTTGATAGCAGGTACATAAACTCCAACAAGCATAAAAGGATCTTGATCAGCACAAAGAGGCAGAGTAACATTCCGATTCGTAACATCTGTAGCAGATATCCAATAAAAAAGAGTATCTCCAATAACTGGAGCTGTGAGGTTAGTTAACCAATTTCCCTTACTTTGTAAGCTCAGATAGCTGTTTTGCCAAATCCCGTTTTTTCCCGTTTTCCAGGAAATAAATGTTCCATTTTGGTTCAGAGCATTGGTATGGGCAATGTTAACATCAAAAGTAAGAGTTTGTGAAACCGCAGAAAGAACCGGAGGAATGTGCTGAACAGAAATCATCTGATTATCAAAAATAGTATTAACTCTGCAATGAATAGCATCGGTGGACTCAAAATTGCTGTATGCATAACCTGTTACAGTATAACCAGGCATTGCATTTTGATAAGCAAGAAGAGCTGCTGCATCGTTAGCAGTTCCCATTAAGGGAACATAAATATGTTTATTAAAGATAAAGGAATTCGTATAGGGTTCATCATTAGAAGTATTGACTCTGTAAATTTTATAGGGTGTGCCGTAACTGGAGAGTTTTGATTGCCATTGAGTTACTACTGCTTCAATGGCATTATATTGTGAATGATTTGTCGGCACACTGCGAATAAGAACTTTATCCACATCCAGAAGTTTAGCCCAGCAGTCAATATGGTTTATATATGTATTATTAGGATCTGGATAAAGCTGATAATCTGTTATTCCCATATAAGTATTAAACATATCAGTAATAGCACTTTGGCTTAAAGAGGAGTTCTCAGTTAAAACCAGGTTGGTGCTCATTGCCTTGCCCTGCCCATCAGTCATTATGTTGCCGCCTGTATGAGTAATATTCATCTGATAAAGATTTACTCCCAGGTAATTAGCTATCGCTGAAGGAACAGCATCGTCATTGGGTCGGGGACGATTGTAAATAAAATCAACCATTTGCATATTATTATTACCCTCCATAATTGTCCAGGGACCATAATCTCTTATCCAATAAGAATCGTTATTGGTAATAATATAACGCACATTAGCCATATTAATGCCATTGGTGGAAAGTGCTGAATTACAGGTTGCCTGTAAGGAACTGGAAACAACTACATACAAGAGTCCATTATTGGATAAATCTATCAGCAATGAATAGGGTAATCCCAAAGGATAACGAATTATTGAACCTTTAGCTGGTTCCCATTCTGCTACAAAACGAGGTTGTTCTGGAGTGGAAGTATTTATTTGGGACAATGTTCCTATGTAAGTTACTCTATTAAAAGCAGTAACTGTAACAGTATAAGTGATTTCTCCTGTCGGAGGATTAGTAAAATTTACAGTTGCTATGCCATTGCTGTTGGTGAATGCTTTGCCATAAATTGTATTATTATAAGTTATTGCTACAAGAGCATCTGCCACTCCCGTAGAGACAGAAACACTATTTGTTCCAGTATATATGGACGCAGGATGACTAACTGTCATTGCCAAAGGGGTTTTTGAACGAATTTGCAAAGATGCATCCCCGAAAATATGCCATGTTTTAAACATTTTTACACCATCAGAACCATAAACATCCATCATTTCACAAGAACCGTTATAATACAATCCACCTAAAATAGTATGGATTTCAGCAATTAGTAGATCGGTAACTTCATCTTGAGCTCTCATCGGAGAATTCCAGGATTGATTTATGGAACTGGCATAAATGCCAACAGCACCTCCATTGGCATTTCTCATCCATGCCTCTGCAAAACAAGTAAGGGAAACAAAATTACCGTTAACACAGGCAACATCCATTATGAAAGGAACTTTATTGCCATTAGTAAGAGCTGAAGCATTAGTATTGCTAAAACCTGTTGTACTCCAAGAAGTATTTGAACCATGACCTACATAGTTTATAAAACCCCGCCCGGAATTTACATTGGTAGTTACTGTGGAAGCGGAGGCACCCGGATCATATATTTGATCAACACTTGTATAACCATAATTAAGAAGATCTGTCCGAATCAAATTCATATGAGTGATATCGCTTTCTCCATTATCACCCTGATCTCCACCTCCTTGATCAGAGGCAATTCCCATTGCTTTGGAAAGCCAGGTAGCAGAGGTATTTAAATCTTTTTCATACTGAATGGATTTATTTACCTGAGCTGTAACTTCTGCAGTTGTTTGTGCTGAAAACCTGCCAATAAAGATATCCGGATAATTATCACTACCTGCTACAAGAGAAAAACTTGGATCGCTTCCTCCTCCAGAATAAGAAAGAGTTGGAATTTGAGGTGCATCACCTACAAGCTGCACAAAAGTAAGAGAATTGTCTGTATTGTAGTGATTTTGAATATAGGTTTTAAGTTGATTAGCAGTTGTGCCGATAGTGCTGAATTCAACTAACTCCGTATCTATACCTTTTTGCCTTTTCCAATTAATATAAGGAGCTATCTGAGAAAGAAAATTCGTTGGACAGATAACCAGTAATTTACCGTAGGAATCATCCACAGGAGTATAACGATAGGAATTCCAGTTCAAGAAATGGTTTTCATAGAGAGTATAAAAACTCCGGGAGATAGAAATTCGGAAACGGTTGAAAGTGTTCACGCTATCAGTTCCTTTATTATAAACTCTCACTTTAAAATAAGTATAAACTCTTAAAGAACCGGTAACAGGATTATAGGCAAAGGGATTGGTTAAAACAGTTATTCCCCGAAAATCCCTTAAAATATAAGGTTCCGACAAATTGGCAATTGTATTGGGATAATAAAAGGGCTCCTGATATACATTACCAAAGGTGTAAGGAACTTTAGCCGGATCTATATCCCGCGTAATAACTCCTTTGGAAGGAGCTACTTTTATTGGATAGTCCTTAAATTCAATATCAAAAACCTCAATTGCCATCAATGCCTGATCAGGAATAATGATACTTCTGTTAAGAACGGGGAGTTCAGGAAATCCTTTATCTTGAGTTATTCCTTCTTTAGGCAAACGAATTTGATACCAGTCCTCACCTTCTATAGTGATTTTATTTTTCTCAAATTCACTTATCCGGTATTCCAGAATGGTTTCATTGTCATTATCAATAAGCAGGGTTATGGAATTATTACTATTACCTTCAGCAAGCAATTCTGCACTTAAGCTAAAAGACAGGAGCAGAAAGAGTCCTGATAATATCACCATTTTTTTCATAAAGAATCCTTTACTCCTTCACAGGTATTAGTTTCCTTCACAGGAATAACAATCTTTGATTAGCTGTTATAATTATATTTAATCTTCTTTTTTTGTATTTTCTTCAACTTGTTCCGATTCAGGTCTGTTTTCTTCTTCTGTTTCTTCCACAACAGGTATTACTGTTATTTTGGATTCTTCATTTTCTTTCTCTTCTTGTTCAATTTTTTCAGATTCTTTTTCTTCTTCTGAAGTTTCAATTTTGATAGTTATTTCTTCAGGTGCTAGAGGTTCAGATTCTACAGTATTTTCTTCAGTTTTTATCATTTCTTCTTCAAGCATTTCAATTCCTACAGTAATTTCTTCGGTTACAGGTTCGGTTGGCTTTTCTGCTGTTTCAATTTCAATGGGTATTTCTTCTGCTATTATTTGTTCCGGTTCAGGTATTTCTTTAGGTTCAGATTCTGCTATAACAAGTAGTTCTACAGATTCAGGTTCTGCTGTAATTTGAATTTCTACAGTTTCGGTTTCTTTGATTTCCGAAATAATATCCTCTTCCTTTTCAGCTTCTTTTGTTTCTTCCCGGTCTTCTATTGGAATCTGAATTTCTTCTGTTCTTGTCTGTTCCGGTTCGGGTATTTTTTCCTCTTTTAACTCTATAGTTTCTTGTGTTTTTTCTTCTTGGAATTCTGCCTTTTCAGGGATAAATTCTTTTTCTTCAGGTTTGGTTATTTCTTCCTGTTCCTTTTTTTGTGTTGATTTCTTTTCGCGAATTTCTCTTTCCTGTTTTTTCTTTTGTTGGCGAGCTACTTTTTCCCGCATATATTGTTCATGCAGGGTGATATATTCTTCCTGCAATTTGGGATCGCGAGAGAAGAAAAATGCTTTAGCAGAAAGAATTAAACGCCGATTTTCCATATCCAGTTCTATAACTTTTAAGGGTAGTTCTTCTCCAATATAAAAGGCATCTTCGCTATGTTCAAGCTTGGGGATTGCCAAATGTGAAACAGGAACAAAACCCTCTACAACATCATTATTCACAGGAATATCCACTAAAACGCCTTTAGGTATCAGTTTATTGATTTTACCTTTTATTTCAGTATTAATAGGTAAATATTGGTCTAATGTCTCCCAAGGGTCAGGAAACAGCTGTTTAACGCCTAAAGCAACACGATGTTGAGCTCTGTCTATTAAAAGAACTTTTGCTTCAACTTCCTGATTTTTTCTGTATACTTCGCGGGGATGGTAAATTCTTTTAGTCCAGCTAATATCAGAAATATGAATCAAACCGTCAATACCTTCTTCAATTTCCACAAAAGCACCAAAAGCAGTTAAACTTTTAATTCTACGAGTTAAAATTGTTCCAATGGGATAGCGGTCTTCAATTGTGAGCCAGGGATTAGGTTCCATCTGTTTCATACCGAGAGATATGCGTTTATTTTCTTTATCAATATCCAGCACTATAGCATTGATTGTTTCGCCGATTTTTAAGAATTTATGGGCATCAGTAATTCTTTTTGTCCAGCTCATTTCCGAAATATGCACCAGACCTTCAACGCCTGGTTCAAGTTCTACAAAAGCTCCGAAGGGTTTTATATTTACAACTTTACCGGTTACTCTGCTGCCTTCGGGATATTTAATTTCTATGTTTTCCCAGGGATGAGGAACCAGTTGTTTCATACCCAGGGAAATTTTATTTGTTTCAGGATCAAAATTTATTACTTTCACTTTTACTTTATCACCAATTTGGAGCATTTCTGAAGGATGATTAATTCTACCCCAGCTCATATCTGTCAGATGCAAGAGACCGTCAATACCACCTAAATCAATAAAGGCACCATATTGAGTGATATTTTTCACTTCCCCGTCCAATTCAGAATCTATCTGAATTTTTCTCAGTAATTCCTGTCTTTTCTGTTCTGCTTCTTCTTCCAAAACCTGGCGCCTGGAAAGAATTATGTTATGATGTTCCTCATCAATATTCACAACTTTGAAAAGTAATTCTTTACCGATAAATTGATCAAGATTGGGAATCGGTTTTAAGGACATCTGCGAACCGGGTAAAAATGCCTCTATACCTAAAACATCAACAATCATACCACCTTTAACACGCCGGCGAATTACTCCATTTAATGAAGTGTGATCTGTGTGTGCCTGTTTGATTCGTTCAATGTTTATCAGGTAATCGGCTTTCTTTTTGGAGAGCAGCAATTTGCCTTCCCCGTTTTCAATTTCATTAATATACACTTTTATCACGGAATTAAGTTCCGGAACTCCGGTGTAGGCAAATTCGGAAATTGGAATAATACCTTCAGATTTAAATCCAATATCCACACGGACATCCTTATCGGAAATGTCCACAACCGTACCCTCAATAATTTCACCTTTTTTGAAACTGGAGAACGATTCTTCATACATTGAAAGCATTGCTTGATGCTCTTTTTCTTCCTGAGTAAGCTCCTTCTTTTCCTGATCAGGTTTCATTTCCGGAGCTTTTTCTTCAGGTTCTGTCTTTTCAGAGACCTCTGTTTCGGGCTCTTTACTTAACATTTCTTCGGGAATAGCAATTGAGGGTTCTTCTTCTTTGGTTTCTTCCTCAACTGGAGATTTGGACATTTTGCCTTCACCGACGCTTAAAACGGTTTCTACTTCAGGATTAGTATCTTCCGTATCTTTGCCTTCGGGCAGGACTGTGTTTTGATCATGTATTAACATGATTCCTCCTTAAACATAGGGATTTCTTCAATACTTGTTACGGTCTTAAAATCCCCGCTTTTTTGTAATAATACATTATAAACTTTTATAATCATCTCTTCCGGAGTGGAAGCTCCGGCAGTGATACCAATACTTCTATATTGCGAAATATCAACAGGTGCCAACTGTTTGTCATCTTCTATGTGATAAGTCGGACAATAAACTGAACTCATTTTCGCCAAAGCACGCGTATTGGAACTGTTCAAACCCCCGATTACGAACATTGCATCACTGGCTTGAGCAAGTTCCACTGTAGCTTTCTGCCTTTGTGTTGTCGCTAAACAGATAGTATTAAATACTCTCAATTCACTAAAGGTTAAGAGCAATTTACATACCAATTCCTGAAGCTTTTCTATTTTTTGTGTGGTCTGTGCAATTATCGCTAAACGCTTTTCTTTTATTTCCGGTATGGGTTCGTCTTCACCAATAGCAAATGTTTTATCGTTGCCGTAAGAAAGCAGTCCTGTCACTTCCGGATGTTGTTTATCTCCCAGAATTAATACCGGATAACCTTCCTTAACAATCTGTTGTAGGATTTTGTGTGTTCTTTTTACATAAGGACAGGTAGCATCTATAATTTCGTTATGATTTTTTTTAAGTATTTTATACTCTTCTTTAGTAATTCCATGCGAACGAATAATAACCGTGCTGTTTTTAATTTCAGCAGCGTTATTGGCAATATGAATTCCCTGCTCTTCAAGTTCGCGAACAATACCGGGATTATGAATCAGTTCTCCTAAAGTATAAACCTGTTTTTCAGTTACATTGGCTTCTTTTGCCATTTGAATTGCTCGCTTTACACCAAAACAGTAACCGGAATAATTTGCCAAACGAATCCTGACTTTTTTGCCGGTAGCTTTATTGCCTGTGTTGTTTTTTCCCGCTTTTTCTATAATTTTACAAGTTATAACATAAAGTTTTTGCACCTGTTCTTCAATAGTTAAATTGCTTGTATCTATTAAAATAGCGTCTTCCGCAGGTTTTAAGGGTGCAAGAGACCTGTTGGCATCTGCTTCATCGCGGGTTTTTAATTCCTGTAATACATCCTCAAAATTAGTTCTTATTCCTTTTTCTGCCAGTTCTTTAAATCTGCGTTTTGCCCTCACTTCCAAATCCGCTATCATAAAAAATTTCGCTTCTGCTTCGGGAAATACATAGGTTCCAATATCTCTTCCTTCCAAAACAACGCCTCCTTCTTTGCCAAGATTGCGTTGTAAATCTACCATTTTATATCTGACACAGGGAATTGCAGAAATCGCAGAAGCCGTAGCAGATATTTCCGGAGTGCGAATTTGTTGGCTTACATCTTCTCCATTCAGCCAAATTATATTCCCGTTTCCAGCATCAGAAATTTTTATATCAATTCGTTCCAGCATAGGAATAATAATAGAAAGATCATCAATTGAAATCCTTTCCCGCTTTGCCTGTAAAGCACAAGCCCGATACATTGCCCCGGTGTCAATATACACATATCCCAGTTTTTGGGCAAGTAATTTGGCTGTGGTGCTTTTACCGGAAGCAGCAGGTCCGTCTATAGCAACAATAATCTTTCGCTTAGGCAACATATTTCTCCTTATACCCCTTTTTTGGTAACCGGCAATACCGTCAACTATTTTTTTATTCCTCTTTACTGAACCTGTTTGTTATCTTATATTGAGGTATATAATTACAACATATTGTTATAAAAATCATTGACAGTTTTCAGAGCAAAAAAAATTGTGGTTTTTCTTAATGAATACATCTTTATTTTACATCTTAATTACATATACAATAAGAGGTTATATTATGTCTGACAGCAAAAATACAAGAGCAAAGATAAACAGTATTAAACGGGTAGTAATTTTGGCACTTCTTGCCTTGGTTGCCACTAATTTATTCTGCTATAATACAGGGGATTATCGCACTAAATGGGGCGGTAATTTTGAAGATATAAATTTATGGGAATGTTATAATGGTAGTGGTTGGATTAATGCATCTCAACTTCCCTCTTCACCTTTTGCCAATACAATCTATATAAACACTCAAAACATAGCTATGCATACTTCTATGATTATTGAGGGTGGTCTGGTAATAACCGGAACTTTGCAATTATATTCTGGAATTGAAGTGATAATCAATAAATATGCTAATTGCGAAATCGGAGCAATTCAAATATATAGCGCTTCAAAACTGATTAATAATGGTGAAGTAAAAACTGGTAATTCCAATTCATCAATCGTTGTTATGGATGGTGGAACATTTGAAAACAATGGTCTTATATCTGCTTCCAATGCAAGCCAAAATTGCCAGGTTACAGTAAATTCCAACGGAAAAATCACCTTTGGCAGTCAAGGTTCAATAACCGGGAATTGTTCTTTTACCGCCAATTACGAGAGCACTATAGCTACTTCTAATCCTGATGGTTTTTATTCCACTGGCAATAAAGGCAGTGTGCAAGTAGGAACAAGAACTTATAACAGCAAGGGCAAGTATATTTTTAATGGCACTGTCCATCAACAAACCGGTAATTTTAATTCTACACCCACTTCCTATACTGTAAACGATATTATTTTTGATAATCCCGCAGGTGTTACTTTGACCAATCCCATTACAGTTGTATCTACTATGGAACTTCTGGAGGGAGATATCAATTATGAAAGTCAACTTCAGGGAGTAGACGGTTTTTATAGTCCCGATGTAAAGAAAACTGTTATTCCCAAAAACGGCACTCTGATGTATAATTTTCTGGCAGATTTACAACCCTTTCAGAATAATGGTGAGTTTGTTACGCTAAAATGGTTCCTTAAAGGGAATTTCAACGGTGCTAAAAAAGTAACCTTTTATTGGGATGAAAATGAGGATGATAACTGCAACTGGAATATTCATAATTTCCCGAAAGTTTATTTATCAAACAGTGATAAGCCGCTAAATACAATTTGGAATCCTGCTCACCCTGAAGAGATTTCCTTTATTGCACATAATTTCTCCAATGCTAAGGAAAATCTATATTACTTTATGGGTAAAGAAAGAGATGATACTTTGCTCGTAATTATAATTTCTTTTATTGCGACCCACAGTGGAGTTTCCACTGTTAAAATAACTTGGGCAACTCAATCTGAAATAAATATTAGAGGATATTATATTTACCGTTCCACACAAGCAGATTTAAACACAGCCATTAATCTCAATTACCTCATTCCGGCAACGAATTCTTCCCAATTACAAATATACACTTATACAGACCAGGTTCCTGCCAATAATATCTACTATTACTGGCTGGAAGTTGTTGATTGGGATGGATATAATTCATTTTACGGACCCGCTATTGTAGAAGTAGATGATAATGGAAATCAAACACCTCCCCTATCTGTTAAGGCAGGATTTTATTCATTTTCTCCCAATCCTTTTGATTCTCGCACTAAAATTTTCTATGGCATTCCCTCAAGATCCCATGTTTTAATGCAAGTTTACAATATAAAAGGGCAATATGTAAGAACCCTTGTGAATGAAATCAAAGATAGCGGTAATTTTGATCTTTTCTGGGATGGTAGAGATGAAAATGGAAATTTGTTAGCTAACGGAAATTATATCTTACATCTTGTTGCTTCAGGAAATTCTTGGACAAAAAAAATAACTATCTTACACTAATACAATATCATACTCCAGTATGACTTTTGTCTTCTTTAATAGCATTACCTACTCATTGCTCACCCATTACGGATGCCATCCGCAATGGGTGAGCAATGTGTCTGTAGTTAATTTAGTAAAGGATTAAATAATTATCTCTTTTTCTACAAATTGGGAATACATAAGTTTGGCAACAGCCATATATTTTAATTCAAAACGAATTACATCACCGGTTTTATAGCCATTGGGATTTGTTCCGAGATCATATACACTTAAATCTGAACTGTTACCGAAAAAACTGACACTTTTATCTTCGGGTATTAAATTATCGGCATCTACATCCAAAATACCAAAATCCAAAACAGCTTTAAAGCTTGGTTCCAGAGAAGGACTTTCACTTTCTGTGAAAATGTTCTTTCCTATAGCAGCATTGGTAATTTCTCCATCCGGGATACTGTCTTTTCTATATAATTCTACTATATAGGCCTCAAAAGTGAAGGTTCCTGTATTAAGATTTAGAATGGGCTTATTGTTGAGAGGAGTCGTTCCTAAAAAAGCAGCTTCTCCGATTCTAAAATGATTTATTCCGGATGGAACTTTATCTTTTTCCAACAACGGCAAGGTTATAGAACTCGCTCCGGAGATGAGGGTAATGTTTTGTTTAAATTTTGCTTCTAACAATTGTCCGTATAAAACAAGTTGGATAAGTTTGTCGTAAGTTGGTTTAATACCCATCATACAACCCAGATTTGTGCCAATTCCGATTACATTGATGTTTGGTAAATTAAAAACACTTTTATAAAAAGGAATAAGACCTTCTCTTTTAATACCTTCTCTTAATTCCCCCATCTCCATCATAATTATGATATTATGCTCTATATTAAGTTTTGCTGCTGCGTCATTTAGCGCTTTGATAGTAGCTATAGATGTATTGAAAGAGTAATCTGCAAAACGCACAATTTTATCTGCATTTCTCAAAGCCGGGGGTTTAATATACATTGTCTTAATCTCTGAATCCAATTGCTTTATCAGTTTCAATGTTTCAGGATGAGTTACGGCTATTGAATGTAACTCTCTAATAACAGGATGTTTAAGAATTGGCGATAAAACATTTTTATCGTTGCCCAATACTTTAACAACCAACGACCATTCTTTGTGATATTTCTTCATAAAATCATTCAGAATTTCAATATTCTCAATTATCCTATCTATATGAATCTTTAAATGTGCCATATTATTACTCCTTATGCCAACGCATTTCGGCATACTTTGTGGTAAAACCGCATCTTTCATAAAGATGTTTTGCCGGGTTATCATATTCTACATGAAGTGCAATATCACCATCAGAAATTTTCAATGCTTCCTGTAATATACTACTTCCTATCCCCATATTTCGCTTTGACTTATCTACAGCTATATACACGAGAATATTTTCCGGAATATACTCTTGCATACCGGTTTTATTCATTACTAAAACACCGCAGAGCTTATTTTCCGCAAAAGCCAAAATCACGAATCCACCTTTTCCTCTTTTCGTTGAAAATGCATAATCAATGGCTTTATTGATAGCTGAAGGTGTATCTCGGAATCTACCCAAATGCTCGTATAGAAAATCTACTAAATCCTTCTGAGAAATTTCTTGAGGTAAATCATTTGATTTGTGAATCACTTTTATACTCAACATTAATACCTTCCTCCTTTACCTTATTATTTTTCCACACCTAAAAAAGACCTTATACTAATAAACTAATTGCTAAATTAGAAGTAGACAAATTATTTTTTCCGAAGTCCTGTTATGTCGTATCATAGAAAGCAATAAAAAAACTAAACTTCATTCAAAATAAAGACATTATTTATTTTTTCTCTCTCTTCACTTTTTCAAGCGAAGAAATAAGACAATGATGGTGTTATGGAAAAAAGGGGAGTGTTCATTTTAATGGGTCTTTGTCTTCCGTAAAATAAGGATTTCTCACTCAGTAATAAGCATAAACATTAATCTGTGAAATCAGAATAAACTATGAGAAAATAAATCTAAATAGCTATCACTCCGCTCACTTGCAGCCAATAAACAGGTTCAGAATTTTTATCTTTTTGAAAGAGTCTGGTTAAACTAAGTCGGACAGGAACATTTGTATAATTCCCGGGTTTTTTTATCCATTCATCTCTTCCGGTAATTGGCAGATGCCTGAATTCATTTCCAAATTGATCAATAAAATCACATCTGGCTTTCCCTGAATAGTCAATTACAACATTGCATTTTCGGCAAATTATAGTTCCCAGAGAACGATTTCCTGTTCCTTGAGGAAGAACTGGCTGCCCTTTTATAAGTTCTATTTCATAACCAAAAATATCTTCTATGCTTCTATCTGCTATGGAAACAATAAATTCCTGAAACTGTTTTTTATTCAGCTTATCTAATACTTTTCCGGAAAACTGATGAAATAATGTATCTTCAATGTGAGGAGGTGAAGCTGCACTTATCGGAGGTATAAAATCAAGTTCTAATATACTGCCAAGCTCTATTTTATCATTATAATCAGAAAGAAATTGTTCAGTAAGTTGTCCTTTAGACAAAACAGGTCTGATGTATTTTTTCTCTTCTCTATCAAAACCACTGATACAAATAAAACTCTCACTCATATTGGTAATGCCTGTAATGATGATTTGTTTAAGCATATTTTATAACTCCTGATAAATGAATTAAAAAATAGAAGCCGGAAAAGAACAAAGATATCAACATTCCGGAAGAACGAAGTCCTCGTCGTTCAATGTCTTCTTGTTTCTTTTTCCGGTAAAAATAAAAGGACGGGGACATCCTTTTTCCAAAAATAATAAAAGGACGGGGACATCCTTTTTCCAAAAATAATAAAAGGACGGGGACTTCCTTTTTCCAAAAATAATAAAAGGACGGGGACATCCTTTTTCCGTTAGAGGTGAATGATTTTAACATTGGAATAATATTTGGCAATTTGTTCTGCAGCTAATCGCCTGTGACAAAATTCAGCACCTGGTTCTGAACATAAAAGAACTGCTTTATCCAGTAATTGTTCAGAAAGGGAATCCACTGCTTTGCGTTCTTTAATCAGTTTTATATATGCCTTTGAATAATTTTCCCAGTTATGATCTTTATGAAAGCAATTTCTGATTTCTCGGGTAGGAGCAAAAAGCTTATTTTCCACATATTCTATTTGGCAAATTTCCTGTAAAAAATAGCGTAAATTGTCTTTAATAGTAAATCCGGCATAGATATTGGTATTGCTTTGCCGAATATCAATTAAAGTTTTGATGTTATTTTGTTTTAAGAGTGCAAAAAAGTCCTGTGCTTTCTTTTGTGCAAAGCCAATAGTGTATAATTCAATCTTTTTCTTCATAAAGGTATCTCCATTTGATCCGAAGGAGAATTAAATAAGCCGAAATCATTTATTCCTCCATCTCCTCTGATATGTAAAACTTGCACACCTTTTTCCAGTAAAGTATTGGTAACAATATATCCCCGATGGCAATGATGAGGATCTTCCTCACTGCACATTACAGCTACTTTTTTGTTGTTAGCAGTTAAAGACAGTAATTCCTCAATTCCTTTTTGATAGCGGTTCTCTTGTTCAATAAACTCGCGAACAATTTTGCCTTCTGAATTGAGAACTTTTTTATTTAAGGGTCTTCCACCCAAACTAAGTCCCAGATATTTATATTCAATTTCCTTTTCCTGTAAAGCATTTTTCAGTTCATCTTTGTTAAATTGAGGAGAATATGAACTATTGGGAACGGAACGAATATCCACAAGAATTTGAATATTATGTTTTTTTAACAATTCCAGAAATTTATCTATAGTATGATTGCTGTGCCCTATAGTATAAATGGTCCGTGAATTTGATAACTGATTATTAGAGTTATTCTCATTTTTCATATATTTTATCCCATAAAAAAAGATGTTTTTATATGTAGCTGGAATCCTGGTTACTTGAATAAGCGATTGATAATAGGCATTGTTGAAGATTTGTTCAAAATTATGCAAAATCTGGACATTATTTTCATAGATACCAACCACACTTTGAGATGAAATTCCCAATGCCATTAAACAAAGGTATAAACCGGGAAAATTTGGAATCGTTCCTTCCAGAGTGTTTGGGGAAAGTATTAAACAATTACCGCTTTTAATTTGATCACGCAAAAAAGGATAATGGATTAGTTTTGCTAAACCCAAGGAACTTATTATGACACATTTATTCCAGTATAATTCTGATTTTCCCAATTGATTAACCGCCTGCAACGAATCCAGAATAAAAACCATATTTTGAATATCGGAAAATATCTCAGGCAAAGGAATTCGCATTGCATCACCGGCAGAAATTATATAAGTTGAATCAAGATTATAGAGAAGTTCTGGGTTGCCAACATAACAGATATAAGGTGGAGCAAAGTCAGATAAATTAGTTTTAAACCTGAGCGGATAAGCAGCATCAGTTATGGTCATTATTTTGATGTCCTGATTTAAATATCTTTCCAAATATAAAGATGCAGCTCCTCCCTGATTTAACAGATTGCGAAGTTTATTTGCCATTGCTGATCCTATATCAGGTATTATAGCTATCTCATCTGAACTCATTTTCAAAAGTGATTGAGGTCCCTCTAATCCTGCTTGCTTGATTTTTCTGGAAAGCTGACTAAATTCCTGGGCTGTTAATGGTTTTTCTCCTTCTCTCATAAACTGATAGGTTAAAAGGAAGATAACTTGTGCGTTTGTATCCAGCATTATTCTGTATCTTTGGAAGAACCTAAGGTGAAAGGATAAACTTTTTCAGCACCGGCTATTTTTAACAACCTGCCAACAATGGTTAAAGTCCATCTGGAATAAGCAAAATCATCTATCAATAAAACAGGTTTGGGGAGAATTGACTTCTTAATTGACCAGTTATTAATGTTATTATCTACTTTCTGCTGACTGTTATTATAGTGATGAATGGGCTGTTTTTGTAAATTAATTATGGAAATTGTATCATAAACAGGAAGTTTCAGTTTTTCCCCTAACCGTTCAGCAAAATCGGGAATAATTTTCTTTCTCCCCAACGAAGGAATATAAGTAATCCATTCCGGAAAAGGATCAGGCGACCATTTATTGACAATAAGATAACAGGAGGCATCAATAATATCCTCCGGTAAAAGAGCATCTTTTTTTATACAATTCATAATAATAGTTCCCCAACCTGCTTTTTCCAGATAAGTAAGGGCTCTTCCCTGTTCCAAAATTTCCTCTTTGGGAATCACTGTTGTCGGTTGATTTTGAGAATTTATACTTAATTCAATTCCCCCGGGCCATCTTTTTCGGGCATCAATAATAACATAATCCTGCTGTAAATATTCCAACGCTTTTTGAATTGTTTCCGGCTTTGGCTTATCGGGTAAAAGACCATTTTGACAGTTGGCACATATTCCGCAGGGCTCAGAATTGGGATCATCCAGTTCCCTGGTAACAAATTGCATTAAACAACCCTTATGCTGAATATATTCTTTCATTCTGTCCCTTTCCTGAATGCGACAGTCCTTAATCATTTTTACTCTGTTATAATCATAAGTCCAGGGTTTTATTGTTCGGCTGTATTCATATTTATTTTTAGTGATATAACCATCAATAAGCAGATGTTTCAGCGCTTTTTCCAGTCGGGAAGAACGGATATTCAGTTTTCTTTGTATTTGTCCTGCTGTAGCAGAAACAAGGGACTCCAGATAATTTAAGATTGCCTGTTCTTCATCTTCAGTAGGAAATGCTTCCTCCATAAAATAATCCAGAATTTCATCTTCTTCATTTCCATTTAGGAGAACTCCATACGATTCAGGAACTTCTCTACCCGCTCTGCCAACTTGCTGATAATAAGAAATTACAGAGCCCGGTGTTTGATAATGAATCACAAAACTGAGGTCTGGTTTATCATAACCCATTCCTAAAGCGGAAGTGGCAACCAAAACCTTTATTTTATTCTCCAGTAACTTCTGTTCCAAAATTGGGCTTATATCCTGTTGTTTCTCATCCGGAACATTTCCTCCCCAATAATGATGACAGTCAATTCCACATTGTTTCAACCAGTTAGCTACTCTGTAAACATCTGCCCTTGTTAAACAATATACAATTCCCGAGCCCTCTAAAGAAGGAATTATTTCTGCCAGCCAAGCTAATCTTTCCGCTATTGTCGGCAAAACAATGTTTTGGAGCTTTAAACCTGAGCGACTTAGTTTTCCTCTCATCGTAAAAAAACCTGTACCCAACTGTTCTTCCAAATCCTTCACTACTCTGTTATTGGCAGTTGCTGTAGTTCCAATAACAGGAATACCTGTAAAGATGGTCTTCACCAAACTTTTTATTCTCCTGTAATCTGGCCTGAAATCATGACCCCAATCCGAAATGCAATGCACCTCATCTACTACAAAAGCTCCAATTTTTCCAATAGCTGGAACTATTTCCGGAATAAAATTATCACTGGAAAGACGTTCAGGTGAAATCAAAAGCAAGTCATATCTGTTTTGTTTCAGTCCTTCTTTAATCTCATCCCATTCCCTGGTGTTAGCGGAATTAATAGTAGCAGCATTCAGGTTTAGCTTGCGGGCATTATAAATCTGATTTCTCATCAAAGCTAAAAGCGGAGAAATAATAAGGGTTGGTCCTTTGCCCAGTTCACGGTTGATTTTGGTCATAATAAAATATACAATACTCTTACCCCAACCTGTTTTCTGCACAATTAACAATTTACCGCTGCCTGATAAAACATATTCTATTGCTTCCCATTGACCGGATCGTAATTCTGCCCCCTGACCAAACATCTGTTTTATCAGTTCTCTTGCTCTTTTGTGAATTTGCTCTGAATTAATTTGTTCCAACCTAATCCTTTATCGTATAATTTGCAATCAATGGAATTCTTTCCCTATTCTTATCATTTTCAGCTGTTTTCATCCTTCGCTAAAATCCATTTCCCTCCTCTGGGAGAACCGCTTCTTTTGATTAATCCTTCCGCTTTAAGCTTATTAATTGACCTTTTGATGGTAGGAATACTTTTGCCTGTAATTTCTGCCATTTCTTTATAACTAATCTTAGGATTATTCTTTATTAAATATAAAATCCGATCCGATATACTCATATTAGGGTCAAATTCAGGTTTATTAGGGTCATTTTGAACTTTATTAAGGTCAATTTCAAGTTTATTAGGATCATACAGGGTCTTATTAGGGTCAAAATACCTTCTTTTAGGGTCATAATTCAGACCTTCCTGAAAAATATTAGGGTCATTTTCAGGGTCAATAATTGCTCCTTTATTGTAAATAACTGTCCTAAGGTAATCATCAGTTGCCTCAAAATATGGTTCCGTCCCGTTAAATTGTTTCATTAAAGGAATTACTTTATTTCTTATCCCCATCCCTCTTGCATCAACATATTGATAATCCCTTAAAACTTCCATAATAATATTATTTCTGGGCGTTCTTCTACCAGCAATCATTTTTTCTACAGTCATAGAATTGGGCAATGACCCGGGACTTATAACTTCAAAACGATCTGAGTAACAACAAATTTCTATATCCGCACTGCGAGACCAATCTCTATGAGCCAAAGCATTCAAGACCAGTTCTCTAATTACAGCCCAAGGATAATAATGCTTAATGCTACGCCGGAAACCTTTATCAATTTTATCGGATTCAGCAGTTATAAAAGGATATAATGTTCTAGCTGTTTTTTCCACTAATCCTTCATCAATTATTTCGCTGAATCCTGCTTGAGATATATTAAATCTGGCTACCATAGGTCCATCCAGAACAACATCTAATAGAGCATTATAATTCTTCTCCAGAGTATTGAAGACCTCTATTCTAATACCTGCTTGTCTTAAATATCTTCTGGGGGTTATCCCAAAAAGAACTAAACCCGCAATAGTACAAACATAACCCTGCACTTCACTTTTCTGCATAAAACCCATATCTTCCAACCGTAATTCCCACTCAGCTTGCGTTTTAGGGAAATTTGCTTCTGCTAATATAAATTGAAAATAATTCTCTAATCTGGCAAGATCAAGATTATTAAAATTCGTTCCTGAAATGGGCATTGTCTCTAAATGCATTAAACCACCCGTAGCTGATAAACGAACAATTTGTTCTCTGGTTGCCAATTTACTGATAGAACCAATTCTTATATAGATATCTTCGCGGTTTTTTGTCCTTACTACATACGGTTTGGCTGTTCCAGCTAAAACACTTACAATAGCAACCCGATTTTTTTTATTCCACTGCATTTCTTCATATTTCGGAATCAGTAAAGGATGGACATAATGACCGCAAACCGTATCCATTACCCATTCTTCCAAATTTTGTTTTTTTATTCCAATTACCATCCCGTTATCATCAACTCCTAAAATAATTCTACCACCATAACCATTGGCAAAAGCAACAATCTCTTTAGCCAATTGTTCAGGACGGATATTATCCTCTTTAAATTCTACTTCCGAATTCTCGCCATTAACTATCAATTCGGTTAATTCCTCTTTGGACACAGTTTTTCCTTCCTTATTTCTTAATAATCTATCAACAATATATTACCATTCACTTCCTCACCTAATGCAAACTAATAAAGTTAGGTATTTATGTCAAAGCAATTCTCAGCTTGTTTGTTTCTATGCTTTTACGATAAATTTGCTTTTTTAGGAAGAAGGATTATATTATAGACAGCGAGTTATTTTTCTATTTGTGTAAAAATGCCTTTTTACTTGACAGGTAAACCAAGCTTGTTTTTGTGGCAAAATAGTATGCCGAAGTGGTGAAACAGGTAGACGCAGTGGACTCAAAATCCACCGGGCAATAGCTCATGCCGGTTCGATTCCGGCCTTCGGCACCAAAGTTTTTTATGAGGAGATAAAAACTTTTTACTTGCTATGAGGATCAGTCCTTACAATGTAGTTGACTGTAGAAGAGGCATAATCTAAACTGATATTTATTTTCCGCAGATTAGATTATATAAATTCAAATCAAATACTTCAGGTGATATTTCTTTAAACCTGAAACTTATTTTATACAAAACCTGTGGAGGTATAATGTTTAAGCGCCACACAATTATCCTCAGCATATTGCTGATGCTAATTCTACCTTTTGCCCTGTCTGGAATATCCCAGGCAGCAATGTTATTCTTAACTTTTGAACCTGGAGCACGTGCCAATGCTATGGGCCGTGCCTATTCTGCCATTGCAGATGACGCTTATGCTATGTGGTGGAATCCAGGAGCTACAGCTTTTAACCGTAATACTCAAATTGCAGCAACTCATATTCCCTGGTTGCAAGGTTCCGGGGTTGATGATATCTTCTATGAATATTTGGGATTCAATAATTATTTTTATGGTATTGGTAACATCAATGCTCATATTATTTGGCTGGATGAAGGAACGCAACCACAAACTAATGCTCAAAATGTTAATCTTGGTGATTTTCACACTTATGAAGTTGCCGGTGCTTTAGGTTATGGTTATGAAGTAATTCCGGAAAAGATTGGAGTAGGTGGTAACTTCAAATTGTTATATTCTTACCTGGGTCCTGGAACCGGTTTAACAGAAACCGAAGGTTCTGCTTTCAGTTTCGCTTTTGATATAGGAGCTTTATTCAAAGATGTAGCTGTAAATAATCTGAATGCCTCGGTTGTATTGCAAAATATAGGTCCCGATATTACTTATGTTGATGAGGATCAATCTGATCCAGCTCCATTAACTTTCAGAGCTGGACTTGGTTATGAAATTATGAATAGTTCTATGGGACGTTTAATAGCAACAGCGGAAATGAGTAAAATCCTGGCAAACGATGATCCTTTGTATGAAAGGTTTATTACCGGTTGGAAGTATTTTGACGAAACAATTTATGGAGTTGGAGCAGAATATACATACTTGAATCTGATCGCTTTACGCGGTGGTTATTATTCCGATAAAGCAGGTGAGGTTGAAGGAGCCAGTTTTGGTGTAGGAGTGCAATACAAATTCAGCAAGCGTTATAAACTGGGATTTGATTTTGCAATGGTTCCTGCAGGTGGAATGACTGATTATAATAAAATCTTCTCTCTGGGCTTTGAGTTTTAGTGACAGAAGAACGATGTCCCTGTCGTTCAAGAGTTGACGATAACTTTTACACTCCTGTGGTTGACGAGGATGTCAACCATCCGAAGTTTACGAGGGACTCAACATCCCTGAAATAAGATGAAAAAAAGTAAATTACTGATATTATTCCTGCTGGCAGCAGCATTGCTACCGGCACAAAAAATGGTATTGCATAAAACACAACAATTCTATAAACAGGCAAAGCATCCGTATCAAAATAAGCTAATTCAGCATAATTCCAAACAGGATTTAACTAAAAGGGATAATGCAAACTTTAATCACTTATTGGTTATTCTGGTAGATTTTGCTATAGAAGAAACCGACGACCCCAATACAACCGGTAACGGAAAATTTCAGCTGGAATCGGATTCCCAATACATTTATTCAGTTGGTGCTCCTCCTCATAACAGAGAATATTTTGAGGCAAATCTGGAAGCATTGAAATATTATTATTTTGCTGTCTCTGCCGGTGACTATGAGCTTAATTACGATGTCTATCCTAAAAATAAACCTGCATATACTTTACCTGAGAGTTTGGGCTATTATAATCCTCCGAACGCCAGTTCCGAATTATTTGTCAGCCGTATGGAAGAATATTTTAAAACAGCTTTGGAAACAGCCGATAGCACAGACCCGGAGATAGATTTTGCCAGTTATGGACATTTTATGATTATACATTCCGGTTCGGACTGGCAACATGATATTTTAGGAAATACACCATCGGATTTGCCGTCTTTTTTTATTAAGGTAGGTGACGGCAAAGAAGCAGTTGTAGATAATGGAGCAGTCCTTATTTCCCATTGCTGCAATGTTCCTGAAACAATTTCCCAGGATTTTTACGAAAGCGAAGAAAATGGAAAAATTATTCATAATGGTTATGGTGCCTTGAATGCAGTAATAGCTCACGAATTTGGTCATTCTTTAGGAATGGTGGATTTGTATAATGTTTATAATTCTTCTCCTATGGTTGGTGTATTTGATATTATGGATAGTGGCGGTTCAGGTATTTTAATAGATGAACTGGAAAACGGAGATTTGGTTTATGTGGAAGGTGCTTTACCAACATTACCGGGAGCTTTTTCCCGCAACCTGATGTTTCGTGATAGTTACCTGGAGCGTGGTCTATTAAAAGAATTTCCTGATTTTGCCACAATGACTGAATTATCCCTAAATGCTATCAGTGCTATGCAAAATGGTAATGATTCAATTCCTTATATTTATAAAATTCCCCTTAATCCCAAAGAATATATTTTAGTGGAAAACCGCAATGTTGACCCTGATGGCGATGGAGGCACAGCTGTCTTTGGAGCTTTGGAAGGACGCGTTATTCTCTATCCTACTCCTTTTGAAGATATTTCTCCCCCGCCTCCAACTTATGAATATGATTATCTATTACCTTCTTTTATGAAAGCGAATGGTTCTGCAATTGGAGGTGGAATACTTGTTTGGCATATAAATGAAGCTATTTTATATGATGAAGGACAAACGGATAGCGATGGCAATTGGGTTAGTAATTTTGATGCGAATACTGTAAATACCGGTTTTTACCATAAAGGGGTTTCCGTAATTGAAGCTGACGGGCTTACAGACCTGGGTAGTGACTATTCTATGTATTGGACGGGAACACCTTATGAATATTTTCATTCCCGTAAACCGATTCTGGATACAAACGGCTTATTTGTAAACTGGAGTCAGGAACCTTGGAAACCTGAACTAACGGCAACTACAAAACCACCTCTGGTAGATAGTTTCAATGTTCCGGGGTTGTATCATTTAAAAGAAATCGGCAATCCTGCAAAAAAAATGAGTTTCAAGGTAGAAAGCGGTTTTTTTGACAGCACTCAGATTTTAGATTTTGCTGCCAATTATATTCTTACCGGTCCTATTATCAACACCGGTTATGAGGAAACAAATATTCCCGTCGTTATCAGCAGTTCTATACATCTAATCGGTTATATTGATAGTGATAACGAATGGCAGGATATGATGGGGGAATTCAGCACACCTTCTCACTTATCGGATTTTCCTTTGCAAAAAACAGACCTCAATAACGATGGTTTTAACGAACTGGTTACTGTTAACGGCAATTATTTGTTTTTTACGGATTGGGCAAATGATTCGCCTGCTTTTCATCAAATTTCCTTTCCTGATTCTATTACAACTACACCCTTATCTATAACTAATACATTAATTGTAACTACAAAAGATTGTATCTATTCCGTAAAAAACTTCAGCATTCAGGATTATATCAATTTACTTGGAGCTATATGTATTGCGGGTTATGACAATAATGTTATAGTTTTAAAAAAGGACTATTTATATACTTTGGCATTAGATAACCTGAATATAATCAATGAATTCATCCTGCCTGAACCTTGCGGCAATATTGAACCGCTGATTTATACAAACCCGGATAAGAGCATTGCAATGATTTTTGTAATGGCAAATAGCGGAAATTTATACCGGATATACAATAACCGTCTGGAATTAATCTTTGCCAATCACACCAATGAAATTCCGGGGCAACTTGCCTGTTCAGTTTTAGGAGATATTTCTCCGGTTTTGTTCTTTGGGCTTGGTAATAAACTCTATGCCCTGAAAGCAGATGGAACAAAACTAATTCACTTTCCGGTGGTTTCCCCGAAAACAATTTCACTCTATGAAACTCCTTTTGCTCTAAAAAACGGTTCCGCTGATATTCTTTTTTATCCTTTAGCGGAAAGTGGTTATTTAGCTATTGATAAAACAGGAAAAATAGTTCCGGAAATGTGTTTATCCGTAAATGAAGATGAAAAGAATAATTATTTGTATTACCAGTCGGAACCCCAAATCCTATCCTGGTATTATCCTGATAATAACGGAAAGCTGTTTATCCACAGTAAACAAAATATTGCCTTTAATCCTATCCTTTTTGCCGGTTACAGAAATGGGGAAAGCGGCTGTGTCACTTTTGAATTCAGAGATGAAAGTATCGGTTCAGCGGATAAATTTGCCTATATTTATCCCAATCCTGTGCGTAAACCATATTATAAGCTTAATTTGCAAAATTATTTCGGAGAAACAAAACTCCGTCTTTATGATATTAGCGGCACTTTAGTAAAAAAGATGCTGATTCCTGAATCCCAAAATAACCCGCGGGACTTTGAATTGAATACTTTTGGGCTCAGTTCCGGGGTCTATATTCTGGTTCTGGAAAATAACGGTTCCACTAAACGCCTCAAGTTTGCGGTGGAGAAATGATTTTTAGGGGGTTAGCAATGAAGAAGTTTATACTGCTGATTTTTATTGCCGGTTTTGGATTATACCTCTTCTGTCAGGAAAAACCTAAAACGGACATTGACCAATGGCTCATTCAAACAGAAGAAGAACAACAACAGAATGCAATGCGTGATTCCGTTGTAACTAACGATTTAATTAAACAAAACTACAACCGGAAAAGTGCTCAATTAGCTATGGTTATGTCTATGCTGGTTCCTGGTGCAGGTCAATTTTATGCCAATAAAACCGTTCTTACAACCTATATTTTCCCGATTCTGGAAATTGGACTGATTGGCGGACTGGTTTATTTCAACAACGAAGGCAAAGATAAAACCAAAAAATACGAAAAATATGCCAATGGAGAAAAAATAACCTACACTACTGCGGATGGAACAGAAATAACCGGCTACCGTTATGACAGGGAACATCAGAATATAGTTCAAGCTATTCTATGCAATGTTAATCAAGTTGATATTTATGATGAGAGCTATTTCCGTCTGGATGAAACAAATACTCAACATTTCTATGAAGATATAGGTAAATACCCTCAATATGTTTTTGGCTGGATGGATTGGTATTATCGTTTTGCCTGTGATGAATCAGGAAATCCTGTTTCTCCTGATTCTATTCGTTGGAAATTTGATGGTGAAATTGATAGTCCCAATATGCGCTGGACCGGAAATTACCCTTTATGGGGTAATGATACTGAAATCCTTATAACTAATGACTCACATGAAATGAGCAAGATGCGTCTGACCTATATTAAAATGCGCAACGACGCTAAGGATTCCTATAGCATAGCTCATTTTTTCACTTTGGGTTTGGCATTCAATCATTTAGCTGCAGGACTTGATGCCGTTCGGGTTACGCGTAATTTTAACCGTTATTATATTTCCCAAACAGTTCCTACCTTAAATTTTTATGCCGCAATGCCTTCAGGAATCGTAACACCAATGTTGGGGTTGAAGTGGAATTTCTAAAACATAAGACCTGTCTTATAATTCTGCTGCTTTTATTAGGAATAGCTCCCCTATTGGCATTACCCAAATTCGTGTATCCTGTTTCTTCTTTAATTTTACCGGGGACGGGAGAATTGCTTTTGGGCTATAATTCAAGAGGAGCTACACTGATAGGAGTAGACCTTATTACCATTTATACTTTTATTGCCACCAATCGTGAAATTGAACTGCAGAAAAAGAACTATATGCAATTTGCCGAACTTTATGCAGGAGTGCCTTACGGAATGCCTAATGAGCACTATCAGGCAGTGCAAGATTATCCTAATAGTAATTATTACAACGATATCCAGGAAATGATGGCTCGTAACTATTATTTGATTTATAATTACGACCCTGATTCTTATGAGGAATACATTTCCCTCAATACTTATCAAGATAATGAAGAATGGAGCTGGCAAAGCGATGAGAAATGGCAGGAATACAAAAATATCCGGAAACGGCATCAGAAAACCAAGATGAATAATCAGCTTGCTTTAGGGCTGATGTTATTGAATAGGAGTATCAGTATTATAGATAGTTCCATTTTATCTAAAAAGCAGCACGGAGAACTCTATTTTATTCCTTTACCTGCAAATGGTGCAATGCTAAATTATCAAATTAATTTTTAGGAGAATATCTATGAAGCGTATAGGTATTTTTCTTTTAACTATTCTGCTTTCTACAACGCTGTTTGCTCAAAGCAGAGGGCTTTTAACTTTAAAATCCTTTGTAGTTCCAGGATGGTCTCAAATCAGTTCTGAGAGAAATTACGGCTACGCAATGCTTACTGCAGAAGCAGTTATAATTGGCTCTATTTATTACTTTCACAGCGAAAGCAAGGTCTTGGAACAGGAATGTTATGAATATGCCATTAAGTTTGCCCACTTGCATCCCAATGGTTATAATGATGATTTTTTTAAACATTTAGCCCGTTATGAAAGCAGTGGTTTTGATGCCGGGGGCTATAATAATTGGGTGCGTCAAACAGCTATAGATTTATATCCCGATAATCCCGAAATGCAACAGCAGTATATTAACGATAATGCTTATGGAAATGATAAATATTGGTATTGGGATAGCTCAAATCATAGAAGCGAATATAATAAAATCCGTAATCGGAGTATGGATTATGATAATTATGCTCTTGTTGCCGGTGGGATAATAATCTTAAATCATTTAGTGAGCACAATTGATGTTTTAAGGTGGACAGCTCCCGCCAAAAAAGCAGATTTTTCCTTTAATCTGCAAGATAAAACCCCGTTTCTTCAATTAAATTACCATTGGTAAAGTGGGTCTACCCTTTTGTGGTTTTGCAAAGAGTCAAAGCAAAACATAACGGCAAGGCAAAAAGAGAGATAAGGGAAAAAGAAATGGGGCTTGCATTTTACGAGGGGGTTACGCACCCATTACTATAATTATTTCACCCTTCGGGCTTTATAGTTCTTAACCCTCTAAACTTTCTCAACCTTCTAAACCTTATTTTCTCCAGTTTTCTTGATAGATTTATTCTTCATTCCTTAAAGTGGTTTTGTTTCAATTCCTTCCTGAAAGTAAAATATTTTTTCCTCAGGATTTTCCCAACTATAATGCACTTCACCAATATAAATTGTGTGATCTCCACTGCGTATTTGAGCTGCAATTTCGCATTCAAAACAGGCAACAGCGTCCTTTAAAACAGGAAGTTTATGTAATTTACCTGTTATATATTCCACTTTGCCCACAGCAAATTTATCCATATCCCTGCCTGAATTGGAACCGCATAAAGCTAAAAGTGGTTTCATTTTGGGAGAAGGGAAAACTAAATTAAAGTATCTGTTTGCTTCCAAACATTCGTGAGAGTATCTTGTTTTTCCTATTGAAATTGCAAACATCGGGGGGGTTAAAGAAGTTCGCATAAACCATTCAATGGTAATTAAATTATATCCGCTTTCGGGTTTTTGGGTTACTACCAATGCCACTTTTGCCGGTAAATGAATTTTACCGTAACTTACAGGTAGTTCAGAGAGCTGAATCATTATTTCTCCTTTGTTCAAATGTCTTTATTGATAATATAGTGTAAAATTGGCTTTTTCCAAAAGGGAAAATAAGTTTATTTTTACAAAGCGAAAAAGAGATATAAGTGAAAATAGAGATAGGAGAATTTAGAATTGACGATAAATAAATATTTTGCTATATGAAAATTAGGTTATAAGCAAGAAATTGCTTTCATAATTTTGTTTCTTGAGATAACTTTTGCCCTGTATATGACTCGTTATAACCTATAGAATTATCTCTCAATGATCACCTAGATGACACAGATTGATAATTTTAATTCTGCTCTTCAAACCCAAAATATTGTCTAACTAATCGCTATAAATTCGCACTGCCAAATTAGTTCGCGGTTAGAGAAAAAATTATTTCAGCAGTTACAACTTCTAATTTACAAATTAGTTACTTTTGCCTTAGCAGATTATTAAATAAAAAATGAGCGCAATCTGTGCCCTCTTTTATTGGGGAAAAATGTGCTCTCCGAAAGCAGTTTAAAAGTAAACGCTTAAATTATTGATTCTTAATCACTTCCTAGGCAACCCCGTAACACTGCCCTAACACTTCCGTAACATTTCCCTAACGAAGTTAAGGGATCGTTACGGAAGTGTTTAATAGTTATTAAGTTTAGGAGAAGGCAAGCAGAAGGCAAAAATAAATGCGAGGAAAAAATGGCACTTGACAGAGAAGCTATCTTAGAAAAAAGATAAAAATATGAATTCTAAATACATACTTTATTGTGCAGTAACGGCTTTAATAATTGTTGGTATTTACCAAATAGCAGCCCTTGGACGGGTTAATTACCCTGAATATAATTTGAAAGAAGGACAAGTTTCGGAAGTGGAGATAATTGCTCCCTTTGATTTTCCTGTTCTAAAATCACCTCAAGAGCTGGCTGAAGAAAAGGAAGAAGTGCTTTCCAAGGTTGATAAGCCGTATGAAATTTCGGAAGAACCGCTATTTGAGGTAATTAGCAATCTGGATAATATTTATGCTGTTCTATATACAATTGAGCCAACTGATGATTTGGAAAAAATTGCTGCAGATTTAAAACGCGCCGGTTATACCTTTACTCCCGAGGCACTGGAGTTTACTCTGCGTTCATCTTTACGGGATAAAATTTACGAATCCCTGCGGAGTGAATTGGGAATTTTATATAAACAAGGGATTTATGAATCGCTGGAAGATGATAGTATCCTTATATATCAAAATAACACAGCTGAAAAAAGAGCTAAAAGTGATTTTCTTTCCAGGGAAAAAGCAAAGGCAGCTCTCCTTAACAAATTTCCCGAAGCAGAGACCTTTATCAGTGAATTTACGGAACAATATCTCAAACCCAATCTGCTAGTGAATGAAGAAAAATTGAATAAACTCCATCAAAGTTCCCTGCAAACAGTTCAACCAAGCGCAGGAATGGTTTTAAAAAACGAAGTTATAGTGCGAAAAAACTCCCGCGTTACAGAGGATGAAGTTAGGAAACTGGAATCTCTGCAAGAAGCATATCGGCGCGAAAAAATTCGCAAATCACCGCTGCAGGAATTGTTTTTATCCCTCGGTTTATTGATGTATATTTTCGTAGTTATCTTTCTGGCAAATCATTATTACGGAGTTCAAAGCAAAGAAGAAAAGATACCGGTAGCGGATTTTCTGCCTGTAAATCTGGGATTTATGGTGTTGGTTATTTTAACGGTTCTCAGCAATTTTGTTCTTTCCAGCAGTAATCTTATTATACCTTTTGCATTGTTTGCTATTGCAGGAGCGATTTTAGTCAATTTTGAATTCGGACTTCTTTACAGCGTTTGTAATATATTGATTATCAGTCCTTTCCTGAATTGGGAAACATTCACTCCGGTAATAATGATCTTATCTACTATAATGTGTCTGTTAATTTTACGGCGTCAAAAGGTCTGGCATGAATATCTGATGATTTGGTTATATTTAATTATTTCTTTGCTAGTTGTTATTATTTGCCTGGGAATTTACAAGAGAGATTCCATAATAACTATAATGCGTTCAATAGGTTATGCTTTTATTTCGGCATCTTTAAGCATAACCGGTATTTTATTGATTGTTCCCTATTATGAAAAAAAATGGAACAGAGCAACAAAACAGACCCTATTGGAACTTTTGGATTTTAATCATCCCCTGCTTAAACGACTGGCAACTGAGGCAGTTGGAACTTATCATCATTCTTTAGTAGTGGGAAACCTGGCAGAACATAGTGCTGAAGCAATTGGAGCTAATCCTCTTTTAGCTAGAGTAGGAAGTTATTATCACGATATAGGTAAAATTATCAATCCTGAAATATTTACGGAAAATAATGAAGATTCCGGCGAAATTCATTCTCAAATGGAGCCGGAGGAAAGTGCTCAATTAATTCGTAATCATGTAACCGAAGGCATTACTTTGGCAAAAAAATACAAAATTCCCCAACCGGTTATAGATATTATAATGCAACATCATGGCGATATGATAATTCGTTATTTTTATGAAAAAGCAAATAAAGAAGGAAAGGAACTGGATACAAATGCTTATCGCTATCCCGGTCCCCGACCTCAAACCAAGGAAGCAGCTTTAGTAATGCTGGCAGATATTGTAGAATCCACTACAAAAGCCAAAGAAATTGAAAATGAAACAGATATCGCTAAGATTATTGATGACACCATTAATTATTTACTGAAAGAAAAACAGTTTGAAGAAGCACCGATTTCTCTGAAAGATTTGAAAATAGTTAAACAGAGCTTTATTCCGGTTTTGGAAAGTATTTATCGGAAACGACTTGACTATCCTGAAGCCCAAAAAGATGAATAGTTTAGAACTAATTGGAGAAACAATAATCCCGGAATCCGAACAGGAAAAAATCGCAGCGCTGATTTGCTCTTGTGAAGACCCTGAACATACTTATCAGATATGTGTTAAAACAGTGGATAGTGAAACGATGAAACATTACAATAAACGCTATCGGGGGTTAAATGAAACTACTGATATTTTAAGTTTTATTACTGCGGATTTACCTGCTTGTGAAATAGAGATAACTGATTCGGAAGATGAATTTTCCACTAAGCCCATTCGTATTTGTGATATTATTATTGACATAAATCAGCTTTTACAGCAAAAGGGAATCAGAAATAGGGAAGAAGAATATCGCGCTGTTTTGATCCATGGTCTCTTACATTTGGTTGGTTATGACCATATCCACAGTGCAGATGCAGAAAAAATGAAAAAAAAAGAAGAATATTATTTCAGACAAACACAAGGTGAATTATAACAGTGGATGACGGTAAGGCATTTATAATTATTGTCCTTTTTGCGTTATCAGCTTTTTTTTCCGGCTCGGAAACTGCTCTTTTTTCGCTTTCACGCATTCAGCTGAAACGCTTGGAAAACAGCAATAAAAGCAGTGCAAAAAGGATTATCAAATTACTTGGTAAACCCAGGCAGTTACTGATAACTTTGCTTTTAGGCAATACTTTTGTAAACCTGGCAATTTCCTCATTCGGAACTTTACTGGCATTACAAATTGGAATTAAATACGGTTATACAGAATCATCGGTAGTAACAGTGCAAATTATCATTACTACTATTCTGATTTTATTTTTAGGTGAAATAACTCCCAAACTTATTGCTCTTTCTAAGGCAGATAGTTTTAGCAAAATTTTATCCCTACCGCTAATGGGATTTCGCATAATCTTTTTCCCGGCTGTTTGGCTTTTGGAAAAAATAAGTGAACTGATTTCCAGCCGCAAACCAGTTGACCGTTATGTAGGAACACAATTTACTCACGAGGAATTTCACAATTTACTGCAATCCGAAAGCAGCAGCCACACTTTGGAAGAACACGAAAAGAAAATGCTGGTAGGTCTTTTTAGATTTAAAGAAGCAGAAATAAAAGAGATTTATGTGCCGCGGGTAAAAATTACGGCAATAGAAGAAAACCAATCGCTTGAGGAATTGAAACAAATTATTATAGACAGCGGTTATTCCAGAATTCCTGTTTATCGTGGCAGTATAGATGAAATTGTGGGAATTATATATGTGAAAGACCTTCTGCTGTATCCAGAAAAGAAAACAATTAAAGAATTGCTGCGTCCCGTATGGTTCGTAACAGAAAATATGAAAGTGCAGACCTTGTTAAATCAATTCAAACAGAAAAAATTACAAATAGCAATAGTGGTTGATGAATATGGTGGCACAAGCGGTATAATATCCCTGGAAGATATTCTGGAAGAAATAGTTGGCGATATCAGAGATGAATACGATAAAGATGAAATACCCGAACTGATAAAAAAAGATGAAAATACCTATATTTTAAGCGGCAATTTCAGCGTTCGCCAGTTTAATGAGGTTTTTTCTACGGAAATTTCTGTGGAGGACTATGATAATATAGCTGAATTTCTACTATCTTACTTCAATAATGTTCCTGCCGTTGGTGCAACTGCAAAATATGATGATAAGCTGGAGTTTACTGTTTTAGATGCGGACGAGAAAAGCATTAAACAAATTCAGGTGAAAATCAATCTGTGAGAATTGTCCTGAAATACTTTTTCACCTTATTATTATTTTGTCACAGTATGCTAACTGCTTTAACTGCTGAGTACTATATGAAAGCATTAGGAATAAAACTGGCTAAAATAAGTATCCGGATTAGTGAAAATGAACCATTTATAAAAATAAAAGTCAACTCGCTGAAAGAGGCAGCTCTTTTCCTTCAAATAAATAACAGTTACTTCATTAAACATAACGGTTCCTATCAGCCCATAACCTATACTCGTGTTATCCGTCAAAAAAATGTTAATGATGAAATTACTGTAAATTATAATCATAATACAGCTCAAGCTACTATGTTTCGCCTCTCGGATAATAGCACTAGCCAATATGCTATTGCAAAAAACAGCCGGGATGTCTATTCTCTTCTGGCAGAAGTTATAACGGGAAAAGTGCCAACAGGAATTTATCCCATTGATGCTAATGGTATAAACTGGCAGGCAAAAGTTGTTCAACTCACTTCTGAAACCGTTGATACCCACCTTGGCAAATACTACGCAAAACATTATGAAATAACTTTCCAAAATCTGACAGAGAAAAAGATGCCTTATATTGATATGGTAACCTTTAATATGCTGCAAGAAAACAGTAAACTGAACCTGTGGGTTTATGACAATCAATATGCTGTGAAGGCAACCTTTAAAAAGAAAGGACTCTCTTCAAGCTGGGAACTGATAACTCTTAAAAAATGATATTCTCGGATTTCAAAAAGATGCCGATCTGCGGAGAGCTCCTTCTAAACAGCTACAATAAAATCCGTTTATTGTGTAGTCGGAGGACGCTGTTCCTCAACAATTTCAGAATAAAAAAATGAAATTCTTGCGGACTATTTACCCAACTCTTATTTGGTTTTGCCTTATCTGGATTTTATCTTCTCTGCCTTCTCAACATATTCCATCGGTGAATATTACTTGTTTTGACAAACTGGAACATATTGGTGTTTATGCTGTTTTGAGCTGTTTACTTGGATACTGGCTAAGTTTTAAGGACTGGAAATTAACAATTGTAATTCTTATTTATTTAGTTCTTTTGCTCCTTGCCGGTTTGGATGAGTATCATCAGACCTATATTCCCGGTCGTGAAGTTTCCCTATATGATTTTATGGCAAATTCTGCTGGAATCATAATTGGTTTTTTATTTTTCCTGCACCAATATGATAGAAGTTGATAAGCTCTGCGTTTCTCTAAATAATAGAGAAATTTTGGCGGATATTAGTTTCTCGCTTGATAATGGTAACAATTTAGTTATTTTAGGGCGTAGCGGTAGCGGAAAAACTGTTTTAATCAAAACCCTACTGGGAATTTATTTTCCTGTTTCCGGCAGTGTAATTATTGATGGAATAGATATTCACCGCTCTACGGAAGAACAAAGGAAAGCAACCAAAAAACGCTTTGCAATGGTTTTCCAAAATGCAGCTTTGCTTGATTCCTTTACTGTTCTGCAAAATGTTGCCCTACCCCTTTATGAACGTGGTGAAAAAGACGCTATCCTGATAAAAGAAAGAGTATATAAATGTCTGCAAATGGTTGGACTGGAAAATACCGTAAACCTTTATCCTGCCGAGCTTAGTGGTGGTATGCGTAAAAGAATTGGCATTGCCAGAGCTTTGGTTTATGAACCGGATTATATTATTTTTGATGAACCTGTTTCCGGATTGGACCCTATTACTTCCAGAGAAATTATGTTTTACATTACGCGCATCGTGGAAACTGCTTCAGCTACTTTGATAACTATTACCCATGAACTGAAAGATATTCAAACAATTGGCAATCAGATTTTATTTTTAGATGCAGGCAGAGTTGTTTACAATGGCAAAACAAGTGACTTATCACAATCACCTAATCCCCTCCTACAAGAATACTTACAATGAATATCCAGGATAAATCAAAACTCACTCAACTGGCTTTTTATACTGCTGTTGCTGCTTCAATTCACATTGTGGAAGACCTTATAATGCGAATGTTGCCTCTTCCCTTTGTCCGACTTGGTTTTTCTAACATTGTTATTCTCTATCTTGTTTGCCACAATAGAATTTGGGAAGCATTTATCGTTAACATCAGTAAAACTCTATTAAGCGGAATTGTTACCCTTACTTTGCTTAGTCCTTCTACATTGTTATCCTTAACTGGAGGTATTTCTGCTGTTATTATTATGGTTTTAGTGCGGTGGTTACATTGGGGATTGGGGATTTACGGAATCAGTATTTGCGGGGCTATTACTCATAATCTTATGCAGTTAGCTATGGTTCGTGCCATCTTAATTCGCAGCGATAAAGTTTTTGTATTGACACCAATCCTACTCTCAATTGCCTTGATTAGCGGTAGCATAATTGCATACTTAACCTTATATATAGATAGGAAAAGCGAAACAGCTAAAATAACAGAAAGATGAAAACCAGCACTAAAGAGAAATTATATAGTGTCCTGAAATATCTGTGGTTTGCCTTTTGTCTGATTACAGGTATTTTTACAGGCGCTTTATGGTTTTACCATGATAGTTTGCCTCCCACGAGTGAACTGAGAAATTATACTCTCCGTTCCGGTTCTGAGGTTTATGACCGCAATGGTAAAATGGTTTATCTTTTTGCTTTTGAAAAACGCAAGCTGGTTTCCCTGAAAGAACTTCCCCAATATTTGATAGATGCACTTATAATTACAGAAGACAAACACTTTTATCATCATTTTGGAATTGATATTTTAGGTAATATTCGTGCTTTAGCTGTAGACCTGGTGCGTATGGATTTTTCCCAAGGAGCAAGTACTATAACTCAACAAATGGCACGCAATATGTTTCTTACTTTGGATAAACGTCTTTCGCGCAAACTGAAAGAAATTATACTCGCACTGAGAATTGAACAGGAATTTACGAAGGATGAAATCCTGGAGATTTATTTCAATAAAATCTTTTGGGGTGGACAAATTCACGGTGTGGAAACCGCTTCTTTATACTATTTCGGCAAACATGCCCGCGATTTAACATTGGCAGAAGCAGCAGCTTTAGTAGGTATGATTCAGCGTCCTAATTATTATAATCCCGCAAAACATCCCGAACGCTTGATTGAAAGACGGAATATGATTTTAGGCAAAATGCTGAAGGCAAAAAAAATAACCCAGGAAGAATACAATGCAGCAGTCGCTTCTAAAATAACCGGTGACCGTAGTTCTCTGCAACAATATTCAACTGATTATTATATTGAACATATTCGTTTGTATCTGGAACGCAAATATGGCACGGAAAAACTCTTTGAAGGCGGATTAAAGATTTACACTCCAATGGATGTAGACCTTTCCGTTTATGCTGATTCTGTTTTAAATCGCTATCTTTCCAAAGTTGAAAAAGGTTATCCTGCTTCTATGCGTTATGACAGTGTTCCTAAAAACAGTGTGGATATAAATACCCGTTATCTGCAGGGTGGTATCTTATTAATGGAAAATAGTAACGGACAGGTTTTAGCGATGCTTGGAGGTAGAAACTTTACACACAGTAAATTTAACCGCATAACTCAGGCAAAAAGGCAACCCGGAAGTGCTATTAAACCAACTTATTATACAGCAGCAATTGAAAAGGGCTATACTCCTGCCACTGTTATTAATGATGCTCCTATAACTTTAACAGGAAGTAATGGAAAGGATTGGACTCCTCAAAATTTCAGCCGGAAATATTACGGACCCACAAGAATGCGAACTGCTATTACTTATTCTTACAATGTATGGGCAGTTAAAACCGTTATGGACCTTGGACTGGATGTAGTTAATGATGCTTTTCGGCGTTTTGGAATTGATGCTAAAGCCGAGGACTATTCGGCTGCTCTTGGTGCTTATGAAGTTACTCCTATTAATTTAATTTCCGCCTTTACAACTTTTCCTAATAACGGATTTCGCACAAAACCTGTGTTTATTACTAAAGTGGAAGATATTAATGGAAAAGTTCTGGAACGCAGTGTTACTGCAAAATATGATGTTACCTCACCTCAAGTTGCTTTTATAATGACTTCTTTACTTCAATCCGTAGTCACTTCTGGAACAGGAGCTGCTGCCAAAAACAATTATTATTGGCAGGCAGCCGGGAAAACAGGAACTTCCAGTGATCATCGTGATGCCTGGTTTATAGGTTTTAACCGCAAATATACTTTAGGCATCTGGAACGGCTTTGATAATAATGCTGCCATATCTGCCAGTGCAAGTTGTGCTCCTATTTGGGGTCAAATTATGACGAGGGCAATTCGTAATGAAAATAAGGGGCGTTTTCCAAAATCTGACGATCCCCGCTATAGTTTTGTAGTTCCGGATAGAATTGTGAAAAGAACTATCAATCCTAAAACCGGTTTCCTTTCTGAAAATGGCATTGAAGAATATTTTATTGAGGATAATATACCTCCTGCCCGTTCTGATACAATAAGCTATAATTATTATCCCACCCGTATGGATAATTCTGAATAAACCGGATAGTCAAGAATGTATCGCATACTTTTTTATATTCTCTGTGTGCTTGTTTCAACGGGTTGCATAACCTATCTTGTTTTATGTATCCGTTTCGTGTATGGTTATAAGCACTATAAACCCGTTTTCAGCTTCAAAAAAAGGACAGTGAGTGTGGTTATTGCTGCCCGTAATGAAGCTAAGAACTTACAGGATTTATTGCTGTGTTTGCTCAATCAGGATTATCCTTCAGAGCTTTTTGAGGTTGTATTAGCCGATGATGATTCTGAAGATGAAACCGCGGAAGTAGCAAATAAGTATATTGAAGCAGGTCTAAATTTACATTATTTGAAAATTACGGGACGGGAAAATGTCCTTTCCCCCAAAAAAAAAGCTCTGGAAGATGCTGTTTATACTGCGCAGGGAGAAATTATTCTTTCTACTGATGCAGATTGTATTGTTCCGACAACCTGGATTTCTTCTATGGTTTCTCTATTTACAGATGATGTTTCTATGGTTGCTGGTTATTCTAGAACTTTGCTTCCCAATTGGAAAAAGGCATCTCTCGTGCAAAAATATGAACATTTGGATTATGCCTTATCTTATATGGCTTTAGCGGGTTGTTATACAATTGGTAAAAGTTGGGCATGTGTAGGACAAAATATGGCTTACAGACGTTCTGCTTTTTATGATGTAGGGGGCTTTAGTAAAATAAAACATTTACTTTCGGGAGATGATGTAAATTTACTGCAGTTAATGCGTAATAAGGGTTATAAAATTGTTTTCAATTTTTCCCCTTCCAGTTTTGTTTACACGCAGCCGATTCAATCCTGGAAAGAACTAATCAATAAACGCAGTCGTTGGACTTCCAATATGAAATATCAGCTGAAGTTCAATCCGGAGTTCTATTTTATTCTGTTTTCGCTTGCCTGTTTATATTGGGGCGGGTTGCTAATGCTGTTTTTTAATTATAAATTAGCTTTGTTTATTTTGGCTTACCGTATTATTATAGAAAACATCATTTTCAATTTTTCCCGTTCACGTTTTGGAATTACGAAAGAAATAATGAAGTTTTATCCTGTGTGGCTAGTTATTCAGAGTTTTTTTCTGGTGTTTACAATGGTACTGGGTCAGTTCAATATTTTTGTGTGGCACGGCAAAAGACCCAACAATAAAAGGAATAACAATGCAAACCATAATCTTTGATGATAATGCTCGTTCCAATTTTTTCCCTTTAACATTAAATAGAAGTGTTGGAGACCTGCGTTGTGGAATAACTAAATTGCGTCAGCGTTTAGAGAGCATTTTTTCCGATTCGGAAGAGACCTGTGTGCTTATAGATGAATCTCTTGTTCCGTTATATCAGGAACGACATCCCGATTGGATAATCAATTCTGCTGTAAGAGGGGAAAAACTCTATTTGAATTCACGCCTTATGTTAACTGCTGATGCTTTGGAACAGATTCAAAAAATGGCTTTCGGTTCCTGTTTATATGCGGGACAGGATATTGTAGCTATAAAAGTGAAGGACTCTTCCATTTTTCCTGATGTTGTGAACTTGAAGAAAAAACTCAGTAATATCAACCTTTATAACTGCCTTGCAGACATTATTAAAGATAATTCCAGATTGCTTATGCGAGATTATCATCTCCATTTTTACGACGGAGAAAATTATTTTGAAACCGAACCGGGAGTTACTGTTTTGCATCCATATAATGTTTGGGTAGGAGAAGGAGCAGAATTTTCACCGGGAGTTATTTTGGATGCTTCAGAAGGACCTGTTGTAATTGATACGGGAGCACGCCTGATGGCTAATGCCGTTCTTTGCGGTCCTGTTTATGTAGGTAAAAAATCCCTGATTAAAATCGGTGCCAAAATTTACGGAGGCACTTCTATCGGACCTGTTTGTAAAGTTGGTGGAGAAGTTGAAGGAACAATTTTTCAGGGCTATAGTAATAAGCAGCATGACGGTTTTTTGGGGCATTCTTATATCGGTGAATGGGTAAATATCGGTGCTGATACTAATAACAGTGACCTGAAAAATACTTACCAAACAGTAGCTTATTATTCCTATACCAGTAAAGCTAAAATTGATTCCGGAAATCAATTTTTAGGTTGTGTAATTGGAGATCACAGCAAAACAGGTATTAATTGCAGCATCAATACCGGAACTGTAATTGGTATTGGATGCAACCTTTATGGTCCAAATTTAATCCGTGATTTCATTCCTGATTTTTCCTGGGGCGAAGCAGAAAAATTAGATAAATACCGGTTCCCTGAATTTTGTGAAACAGCAGAAATTGTTAAACAGCGGCGAAAGATAAGCTTCACCGAAACTGAAAAAGCCCTATATAATAATATATATAAAATGAGGATATAATGACGGACTTTATAGAAGTGATATTTAGAACGGGACGAATTGGTTATTATCAAAATACCAAAGGCCTGAATATTCAACCCGAAGATATAATAATAGTAGAAGTGGAAAGGGGTGACGATATAGCTCAGGTTATTCATCTGGGTATTAAGGAAGAAGAAATGGATGCTCAGGTTTTAACAGGAAAGACATTAAACATCCGACGCCAGGCAAATTCAGAAGACCTGGAGAAAATGAAAAACCTCAGCTATGAAGAAGATAAAGCAGCTAAAATCTTTATTGCGCTCTTGGATCATTACCCTTTTGAAATGAAACTGATTGAAACAATTTACCAGTTTGACGGCAATAAATTGACATTTTTCTTCACTGCAGAGGGCAGAATTGATTTTAGAAGCTTTGTTCGGGAATTGGCTAATATTTTTAAAACCCGCATAGAACTTCATCAAACAACAGGTAGAGATGAAGCACGTCGTTTAGGTGGTTTTGGAATGTGCGGAAAACAATATTGTTGCGGTAGCTTTTTAAAACGCTTCAATCAGGTTACTATCAAAATGGCTAAAGACCAGAATCTGGCAGGAAATTTAACAAAAATTTCCGGACCCTGCGGTCGTCTGCTCTGTTGTCTTAATTTTGAAGAAGATTTTTATGTGGAGGAAGCTAAGGGCTTTCCTATAGTTGGTACTTTTGTTTCCTATCAGAATACAAAAATGATGGTTTTTCGTCTTAATGTTTTAGCCAAAAAAGTTATGCTTACCAGCGAGGAAGGTGTAATTCAAGAAATTGATTTAGATGAATTTTCCCGTCTGCCAGTTATTAGTATTCCCATTTTGGAAGAATGCTAACCAACATTTTTTCTTTAATACCGGAAGACCTGGCAAAAAGCATTATAAGCAGGCAACCTGAATTGCCTAGTTATAGAATCAGGCAAGTTCTTTCCTGGTTGTATAAATCCTACAATAACGAACCGGATAAAATGACCAATTTACCGGAAGAATTCAGGTCTTTTTTAAAGACCAGTTACTCTTTTTCATTACCCGAAATAGAAAGCAAACTGGTGTCTCAAGACGGAGCTGTAAAATATCGTTTACGGCTGGAGGATAGCGAACTAATTGAAAGTGTATTAATTCCCACAGAGAAGAAGAACACACTTTGCCTTTCTACTCAGGTTGGTTGTGCCCGCAATTGCAAATTTTGTGCTACAGGAACAATGGGATTTATCAGGAATCTGGAAATACAAGAAATTGTAGGTCAGGTTATTATCGCCAGCAAAGAACTAAAAAATAGCAGAGAAGCTAAACTTACCAATTTGGTTTTAATGGGAATGGGTGAACCAATGGATAATCTGAAAAATGTTCTTATCTCACTGCAAATTCTTCAAAGCAACGCAGGATTTTCTTTCAGTCCAAGGCGTATAACTATTTCCACCTGTGGAGTTGTTCCCGGAATTATAGCCCTTGCTGATAGCGGAATTAAAGCCAAACTTGCTCTTTCCTTAATTTCTGCCATTGAAGCAAAGCGCAAACAATTAATGCCTATAAGCATCAAATATAACCTTATTCAGCTGAAACAGGCATTATTATATTACTTAAGAAAAACTTCCTTTCGCTTAACTATTGAGTATATCCTCATTCCAAGTTTTAATATGGATAGCGAAGACCTTTCCGCTTTACGCAAATTCACAGGTGACCTATCTTGTAAAATAAATTTTATTCCTTATAATCCTGGCAGGAATTCCCGATTTAGAGCTCCTACAGAAACAGAAATTAAGGACTTTCTGCAGAAAGCACAAAAATTGCCCCAAGCAATAACTTTACGCAAAAGCAGGGGAGCAGATATTTTTGGTGCCTGCGGACAACTTACTAAAAATAATACAGGAGAAAAAAAATGAAAGATATTCCGCAAATTGCCAAAGAACTTTTTGGTGATAATCATCCCGCCCAATGTAAAGGTGGACACATAATTTGTCTGAACTGTTATCAGTGTCATTTAAATTGTCCTGATCAAGTTTATAATCCGACTCAGGATTTGGCTTCTGTAATAGATGCTACAGTTTTAAAAGCAGAAACTAGTAAAGAAGATATAAAAGAACTTTGTAAAACAGCAAATAAATATAAAACTGCCGCGGTTTGTGTTAATTCACATTTTATCCCTTTGGTGAAAGAGCTTCTGGAAAAACCGGTTAAAAGCTGCACCGTTATCAATTTCCCCTTGGGTGCATCTCTTCAAAAAGCAATAGTTAATGAAGCAAAAGCGGTTTTAACAATCGGTACAGAAGAAGTGGATTTGGTTCAGAACTTAAGTGCTTTTTTAAGTGGTGATTACAAAAGTAATTTGCAATGTATGCAAGAAGTGGTTAAATTATGTAAGCAGCATAAGGCATTGTTGAAAGTTATTTTGGAGACCTGCTATCTTACAGAAGAACAGATAATTATCAGTTGTCTGCTAGCTAAAAAAGCAGGAGCCGATTTTGTTAAGACCTCAACCGGTTTTGGAACTGCAGGTGCCACTATTGATAATATTAAATTAATGCGTAAAATTGTAGGACCTAAAATTGGTGTAAAAGCTGCAGGCGGAATTAAAACTAAAGAACAGGCACTGGCAATGCTTGCTGCAGGTGCCAATAGAATCGGAGCTTCCAGCGTGAAAACAATTTTACAATAAGGATTATACAAAATGAAAGTGAATATTGCAGGATTTAACATTGAGAAAGGACTTATTGATAAACTGAATAGTCCTTTGGCTACACCGGAATTGATTTCTGCCTCTTATGCCCGTATCAGCAGAAGCAATAAAAGCATTGATGACCTGAGAAAAGAAGCGATGCAAGAACTGGAAAAGGCAAGAAAAACCAATACCAATATCATTTTTGAAATGGGTCATAGCTCTGTTGCAGAACATTCAGTTTTTAATATTGATATAAGCGGAATTTCCAGAGCATTAACAGAATTGGTTCAACGCAGCAGAATTGCTTCCTTCACAGAAAAATCTCAACGCTATGTAACTTTTGGCAAGGATTATGTTGTTCCTGAAGAATTTGCCAATCATCCCAAACTGAAACAGCCCTACAAGAAACTGATGGACGAACTTTTTGCTGAATATGAATTCAGTTTCAACGCGTTAAATGAACTGTATAAAAAACAGAAACCGCAACTCAGAACCCGTGAAAGGGAATGCCTTGCCAAAGAAGATGCGCGTTACATTTTACCTCTTTCCACAAAAACCCAAATGGGAATGACTATTAATGCCCGCTCCCTGGAAAATCTCTTGCGGCGTTTAAATAAAAGTCCCTTAAAAGAAGCCGCTGAATTAAAGGAATTATTATATTCAAAGGTCTCGGCAATTGCTCCTTCTTTAATTCGTTACCTGGATACTAATGAATACACTGGAAAAGTGGATTTGGAAAAAGTTGGTTTTTCCGGTTTTCTACAACAGGAATTGCCTTGGGTGAAAGAATTGGATATGGAAAATAAAGTGAAGGTGCTTAATATTCCTGCTAACGCTGATGACACTATTTTAGCAAGTATAATCTACCAGCAGGGAGAATTGGACTGGAATGAAACAAAGGAAACAGTGGCGCATTTACCCAGGATAATTAAACAACAACTCTGGAATCAAGTTTTTAAAAATTTAAAGCCCTGGAACAAAGTTCCCCGTGCTTTTGAGACAGTTGATTTCTGCTTTGAACTTACAATGAGCGAAAGTTGCTGGGCTCAATTTAAGCGACATCGCTATTGTACTATTTTGCGCAAAGCGGGAAGTTCTTTATCTGCAAAAATCCCCCCTGCCATAAAAGCTATCAATAGGGAAGATATATGGACAGAACTGAATAATAATATTATCAGATTGGGTAGTTTACTTCCCCCGAAACTGGCATATCTAAATCCTTATTTTAGAACTAATGCCTCTCTTGTTACCATTTTTGTGAAGATGAATTTGCGCGAAATTTACCATTTTGTCCGCCTGCGTAGTGACGAAAATGCCCAATGGGAAATACGAGAACTATCACAATTATTGGCAAAACAGGTGAAAAAAATTGCCCCTCAGGCAGCTGCCTTCCTTTGTGGAAAAAGTGAAATGAATGAGGATGTTTTCCCTCACAATTTTCACCTGCCTTGAATGTAATCCTACACTATAGTTTTTTTTCACTTACAACCGCTCTTTAGCTTATCTGTAAACCGAAAAATTGTGGGTCATAATAAAAGCAAGCTAAAATAATTCGCTAACTCAAAACACGGCAAAAAATTAACAAATAGAATCAATATCATAACCAAAGAAAACCCGTAATTTTTTATCATAACAATCCCATATCTATCCCTTATGATTCCCATATCGGATATGGGAATGATATGGGAATCTTATAATCTGCATAACGCGGAAATGCAGGAATTATATACATTTCATATTGAAAAGACATAAAAGGAAAATAAGGTTGAGAAGGTTGAGAAGGTTTAGAGGGTTGAGATTCAAAAATGGCTGAAAACCCCTTTGCTCTACGCCCTCTGCCCTCTGCCAAAAGCCCTTTAGAGCGACATCGGAAGGTTGATGTCCTCGTCAACCCCTCGGAAAAAAAGGAAGGAAAAAAATGTAGATGCATTTTCTCTACAGGGAAAAGATTTTTCTTGTCTTTTTTCAGGATTGTAAATAGTAGGTATCAGAAGAAAAAGATATTGTTAAAGTATTGGGAATTTGCGGAAGAACAGCGTCCTCCGACTACACAGAAATAAAATTAAAAAATATAAAGGAATCTACAATGGAACTCTCTAAACGAGCCCGAGAAATTCAGGCATCACCTATCCGTAAATTGAATCCTTATGCCAATTCCGCGAAAAAAAGAGGAATAAAGGTATATCATCTTAATATTGGACAACCCGATTTACCTACTCCAAAAGAAATGTTGAAAGCATATCACGAATTTTCTGATGAAGTTTTAGCTTACGGACCTTCCCAAGGTCTTGATCTTTATCGTGAGGGCTTAGTTAACTATTATGGAAATTTAGGCATTAAACTGAATGTAGAAGATATAATTGTAACAACCGGCGGTAGCGAAGCAATTACTTTCGCGATGATGGTTGTTGGGGAAGTTGGAGACGAAATAATTGTTCCTGAACCGTTTTATACAAACTATAACGGTTTTGCTACTATGGCAGGTATAACTTTAATACCTTTAACAACTTACGCAGAAGATGGTTTTGCTTTACCGGATAACCAGGCAATAGAAGAAAAAATCACTTCAAAAACCAAAGCCATAATGCTTTGCAATCCGGGAAATCCAACGGGAACTGTTTACAGTAAAGAAGAAATTTTTCGCACTGCTGATTTGGCAAAACGCAAGGGCTTGTATTTTATTTCCGATGAGGTCTATAGGGAGTTTATTTATGATGGATTAAGCCATACCAGCGTTCTTGAAGTTCCTGATTTTGAGGAAAACGCTATTTTAGTAGATAGTGTTTCTAAACGCTACAGTGCTTGTGGAGCCAGAATTGGATGTATTGTAAGCAAAAATAGGGAAATAATGTCCGCTGTATTAAAATTTGCTCAGGCGCGTTTATGCCCTCCAACCGTAGATCAATTAGCTGCGAATGCAGGAATTTACTTACCTGAAACCTACTTTGAACAGTTAAGACAAGAATATCAATCCCGGCGTGATTTGGTATTAAATGAACTGGAAAAAATTCCTGGTGTTATTTGTAAAAAGCCGGAAGGAGCTTTTTATATCTTTGCCAAGCTTCCTGTTGACGATGCCGAAGATTTTATTATCTGGATGCTGAAGGAATTTCAAATTGATAATGAAACCATTATGGCTGCTCCAGGTGACGGATTTTATGCTACACCTGGCTTAGGAAAAAATGAACTTCGCCTGGCTTATATTCTCTGTAAAGAAGACCTGCAAAAAGCAATGCACATCTTTAAAAACGGACTTGCTGTTTATCAGGAAATGCATTTGGCAAAAGCAAGTTCAAAATGTTAAAAGGAAAATAGAAAGGGATTTTCATAATGCCAAGGCAAACAGGAAACTGAGAAATCCCGAATAAGGAGAAATAAAGGGAAAATAGTATGAAAACAAAATGGAAAATCTCTCCCTATCTCTATATCCTGCCAGCTTTGTTTTTGCTGGTTGCTTTTCGTTTAATACCAATCGTAATGAGCTTTGTGCTCAGCTTTTTTGATTGGTCAATTAGAGGTACAGGGAAATTCATCGGCTTGCTTAATTATGCTAATATGCTGAAAGATAGTGTCTTTTGGCAGTCAATGGGTAATACTTTCTGGGTGGTAATTTTTATTGTCCCCTTAAGTATAATTTTTTCTTTGCTTTTTGCTGTTCTCCTAAATAATATTAAAGCTATTAAAGGACTCTTTCGCACTGTCTATTTTATGCCTTATGTAACTTCTTTGGTTGCTGTTTCTATTGTGTGGAAACTGATGTTCAATGAACAAACCGGCTTAATAAATACCTTAATAGGTTATATTGGAATCCCGCCTCAAAAATGGTTATCCGAATCCAGAGGTATATTTGAATTGCTTTTTGCCCAAACGGGAGTTACTTTTCCCCGATTTTTAGGAGGACCTTCTCAAGCTCTTTTTGCCATTATTATTATGACTGTTTGGAAGGGTTTGGGTTATAATACTATTATTTATCTTGCCGGTTTGCAAAATATTTCCAAGGTCTATTATGAAGCAGCGGAAATTGATGGCGCCAGTAAAATAAAACAGTTCTTCAAAATAACCCTGCCCTTGGTTTCCCCCACTACTTTTTATGTATTATTAATGACTACCATTGTCACCTTTCAGACCTTTTCTCAGGTCTATTTAATGACGGATAAAGGCGGACCGCTAAATACTACAAAGCTGATTGTGTATTACATTTATGAAAAGGGCTTTGACACTCTGGAAATGGGTTATGCCAGTGCTGTTGCCTTAGCTCTTTTCCTTATTATCCTTACTTTAACTGTTTTTCAGAGACGCCTGGAAAAATATGTTAATTATTAAAGAAGGAGAAAGAAAATGCAAGAACAATTTCGTATGACTATTATCTATGCAGTTCTTATTATCTGTGGAATAGGTATGGTTCTTCCTTTCCTCTGGATGCTTTCCACTTCTTTAATGACCCAATCTGAATTCAATAAACAGGAACGCATTTTCATACCCAAAGAAACATATTTTGAATGGGATAACGGAACTCAAAAACAAAAAGTAATATTTGTACAGAACAGAGGAAAAACCAGTATTATCCACTTGTTGAATAGCGAGGATAAAATAATTGAAGAATATAAGGAAGTCCCCACTGCTCAAGTAAAAAAGATTACAAAAACTCCCAGTTTTCACTGGCAAAATTATGTTAAAGCATTCAACAAAGTTCCTTTTATTATTTACTTTAAAAATACCCTGCTGGTGAGTTTCTTCACTTTAATCGGAGTGCTGATAACTTCTACCCTTGCTGCTTATGCTTTTGCCCGTATGGAATTTTTCGGAAGGGACTTTTTGTTCTATCTGTTTTTAAGTATGATGATGGTGCCGGAACCAATTTATCTGGTTTCTTCTTATGTTTTGCTGGATAAAATAAATTGGCTGAATACCTATCAGGCATTAATCATTCCCTGGTGTGTAAATATTTTTACCATCTTTCTTTTCCGCCAGCATTTTAAATCGCTGCCCCAGGAACTTTTTGATGCTGCTGCAATTGACGGTTGCAGCACTTTTGGAATGCTGTGGAGAATTATGCTGCCTCTGTCCAAATCGGTAATTGCTACAGCTTCTATTTTTTCTCTCATTGGAAGCTGGAACAGTTTTATGTGGCCCCTGGTGATGACGGACAGTCCCGGTCTCAGAGTATTGCAAGTAGGGCTTAGCTATTTTAATCAGGAAGCATCAACTCAAACAACACTATTGATGGCTGCTTCTACTTTCACCATTGTCCCGATTTTGATTCTGTTCTTTATGGCGCAAAAACAAATTATAGCCAGTTATGCTAAAGCAGGACTAAAAGATTAAAAGGAGAAAACAGTGAATGCCAAAGAAATAAAGAAAAAAGCACAACTACAGAAAGCCAGACAGGCACAAAAATTACCTCCCGAATATCAAAAACCGGTTCCGTATAAAATAATTGATGATGAATCATTACGCCCCCAAAATATTGTTCCGGTAAAATTGAATCGCTGGATTGCTCTCGGGGTATTTCTTGCGGTTCTTGTTGTGTATATGCTTACTCAAGCACGCACAATGAGCTTTTGGGATAGCGGAGAATATGCAACCTGCATTAGCATTTTAGGAGTTCCCCATCCTCCTGGAAATCCTTTTTATATCTTGCTTGGTAGAGCTATAGTAGCTATTTTTGGTGGTATTTTCCCCCATGCTATGATTGCTGCCTTCATTTCTGCTTTATTCAGTGCGCTGGCTGTGATGTTTACTTACCTGATAACTATCCAGCTTACCAGTATGCTGAAAATTAAGTCCCGGGAGGCAATTTTTGCCGGAATTATTGCTGCTATCTATACTGCTTTTTCTTTCACTTTCTGGATGAATGCAGTTGAAGCAGAGGTCTATTCCGGTTTGGTCTTTTTTGTGAACTTAATTATCTGGCTTACATTAATCTGGGTGCAAAAAAGTCGGAATTTTTCTCATCAGAATATCCTGCTTTTAATTGCTTACCTTTTTTTCCTGGGCTTCTGTGTTCATCAGACAGCTTTGCAAATAGCTCCGGCGATGCTGTTTATTGTTTGCTATCCTCTTTTAAAACAAGGAATTAAAAGTGGTAGTTTTTTGCCCAAACTGATTGTTTATTCTATCTTTTTATTGATCGGCTATTTTCTTTTAGGAGTGATAGGTAAACAGCTGCAGATAGATGATTTAGATAAAATGGGTTTTGCTCTTGTTGCCGTTATTATTATGTTTATAGAATTGAGAAAAGTGCTTGACCGCCGAATATGGCTTTTGGGTATTGCGTTAGTTGTTGTTGGTCTTTCCTCTCATATATATTTAATGGTGCGAGCTGCAGATAGACCTTTTATCAATGAAGGCAATCCCAGTAACTGGAAAATGTTTCAGGAATATGTGTTAAGAAAACAATACGGTAATACAAGTTTTGTGCAAAGAAGGGGAAATTTCTTTCAAGACCAGTTAAATTATCACTTTTTACGCTATTTCGGTATGCAATGGTTAAATGAACCGTTTTTCACAAAATTCTTAGGAGTTACTTCCGGTATGTTAAAGCCAATTGCAAATATCTTTATTGCCTTTTTAGGGATAGCGGGAGCTGTTTTACAATTCAGAAAGAATAAACACAGTTTTTGGTATTTCTTCTCTATTATTTTGCTAACTACAATTGTGATGGTTTTCGTGATGAATCTTTCCAATGCCGAAGTGCGTGATAGAGATTACTTTTTTGTAGTTGCCTATAATATGTGGGCAATCTGGATGGGAATGGGTGCCTTGGCATTAGTTACTTTGTGGAATAGTAAACCTGTAAGAGTTGCTTTACTTCTTATTATGTGCCTTTTGCCTGTTAGTAACATGATTTCTCAGTATAAAATCCACGACCGTTCTCAGGAATTTATCGCTCTGGATTATGGCTTGAATTTCCTTAATTCGGTTGAGGAAAATGCTATTATATTCACTAATGGAGATAATGATACTTTTCCGCTCTGGTATGCTCAAGCGGTTAAAGACCCCTATGCCAAAGAGAATATCTATCCTGCCAGAGATGTTTATCCCACGCAGGAAAGTAAAACAGCAATCGCTAAGGCAATTGACTATAAAAGTAAATGCCTGAAGGGTATCCGGAAAGATGTTTCAGTTGCCAATCTGTCTCTTTTAAATACACCCTGGTATATCAGGCAACTCAGAGACCAGGAAGGAATTCTGTTTAATATCCCTGATGACCAGTTAGATGATCTTTACCCCCAAAAAGTGAAAGAACCCTTAGTTATTCCCGGGCCTCCGGATCATCCTGAAATGGGCTTTACAATGACCATCCCGGAATCTGCTGAATGGAGAGAAAATGAACCTTTTTATCGTATTTCCGATCTTGCTGTAATGCAAATTGTAAAAGATAATTATGGCAAACGCCCTATTTATTTTGCTGTAACCTGTGAAAGCTATATCAATTTTAATGATTATATCCGTAATGAAGGTATGGTAGGTAGAATTGTATCTACTCCTAAAGAAGGTCAGATTGATCCTGAACGCTTGTTACATAATATTGATGTGGTCTATAATTACCGCTCTATTGATAATAAAAAGGTCTATAAAGATGAAAATATGAAACGCCTCGTAATGAATTACGGTTCCGGCTTTGTGCGTGCTGCCAATTATTTTGTGGATAACGGAAATTATCCTGAGGCATTGGAATATATTAATAAAGCAAAGAAATTTGTAGATGATGAATTAAAACTGACCGAATTCTATACTAACTATTACAGCAAAACGGGTCAGTGGAATAAACTGGATGAATTTATTGACCAATATATAGCCCAGCATCCAGAGGGCTGGAAGATTTATTTAAGCTATATCATAGCTCATTTGGTAGATAATTATCCCGATAAAATCCTCACTTACCTCAAAAAAGGATTCCTGCTTTTTCCGGAACAGGAATATTTTGCCCAATTAGCTGTCGGTTATGCTCAAGAATATAAAGAATTTGATGCAATTCAAAAACTGCTTAATGAAGTCCGTCCAAAACTCCTATATGATATTAGCGGATACCAGTCAGACCTGGAAGAACTCTCTAAACAAAAAATGAGCGAATGAATTAAGTGAGATAGTGAGAGATTTTTTCCGGAAAAACGATGTCCTCATCGTTTAACTTGGTTGACCGGGAGTTCAACCTTCCGGAAAAACGACGTCCCCGTCGTTTAAAACCACCGGAAAAACGACATAACCAATTTCCCTTTATAATAAGGGAAAATAAATATAGGAAACAGCTAAAATGAATAAAGAAAGCAAAAGGCAAATCCTCAGACATACAATCCAACTGCTTTTTTTACTGTTATCCCTGGCTTTTTTTGCAGGCATTATTTTCTTTGCTTTGCCCTATACAATTCATAATATTTGCCCTTATGCCATTGTCTGTTTCGGCTTAAGCAAAAACATCCTTATTCAATATCTTGGAAATCCTTTCGCTTTAACAATTGCCTTTAGTTTCTTAATTTTGGTGTTAACGATTTTTTGCGGACGCCTTTTCTGTTCTTTTGTTTGCCCCCTGGGAACTATGCAAGAAATTATCTATGCCCTTTTCGGTAAAAAGAGAAGAAACAGAAAACAAATCCCTCTCTATCAGGAAAGGCGTTTTGCCTCCGTTAAGTATATTGTATTAATAATTACTATCCTCTTATCTCTTGTCGGTGGGAACTATATCTTTATTCGCTTATGCCCTGTTTATGCTCTTTCTCTTCTGCCTGATATAGCTTTTTCAGGTTTAATCGTTACTCTCTTGATAATTATAGCAGGTATTTTTCTGGAACGATTCTGGTGTCGTTTCCTCTGTCCTTATGCCGCTTTAATGAATTTATTTATGCGCTTGGGTCAACTGGTTCATTTTCCCCGCTGCAAAATTCACCGTAATCTGGAACGCTGCAACGATTGCGAAATCTGTTCTCTATCCTGTCCGATGAATATTAACATTACGGAAGAAGAATATGTGCAGAACCTGAATTGTATTCTTTGTTTCAAGTGTGCGGAAAAATGTCCTAAACCCGATACCCTTAAAGGCAAGATGGATAAATAAATGAGAACCATTCTGCAAATATTGGTATTACTGCTTTTGGGAAGCATTCTTTTGTTCCTGTTCTATAATGCTTTCCTGCCTTCAAAAACTGTTCCTGTAAACTCAATTAAAGAAATTGTTCCCGAACCGGATAGCATAAAAGCGAAATCTTCTGTTCTAAACCCCCAATCCAATACTGTAAAAGCAGAAACTACTTCTACTAATAATTATCATAATAAAAAGAAGATAGATAAACTGCCAGAGGAGAAAAGACCTGAAACACCTGAACCTGCAGAAACAACAATACCCTCCCCTGAAACAACTTACCGAATAAATCCTGACCTGTGTATTGGCTGTAAACTCTGTCTCCGCTATTGCCCTGAAGGAGCTATTTCCCTGAAAAACGGTAAAGCTGTAATTGATACTACTAAATGCAATGCCTGTGGAATTTGCTCTGAAGGCAATAAGAAAAACTTTTCAGGTTGCCCGGTTGGCGCGGTGTTTTATTAAAAGTGAGGGAGTGCAGGAGTTCAAAGTGCGGGAGTTCAAAGTGCAGGAGTTCTTAGTGCGGGAGTTCAAAGTGCAGGAGTTCTTAGTGCGGAAGTTCAAAGTGCGGGAGTTCTTAGTTCAAAGTTTTTTTTCGGTGGCTTCGGTGTTCTCGGTGGCTAATAATAATAAATCCTGTTCATCCCGGACCTATTAAATCTGCGTAATCTGCGTGAGATTTTTTCTGAGATAAAAAAATAACTTGACACAATCCTTGTTTAGATTATCATATCTTTATGATGAAAATTCCAAAATGATGTTTAAATAACTTAATTCATTAGGAGGAAAAATGAAAAAGTTACTTTTCGTATTTACACTAACCATACTGACCATCGGTATGGCGTGGGCACAAACTGCAACAGTAACATTAAGACCATCACATATTGATCTTAGTTTAGCAACAACTGAAAGTGCAGTTTTAATGACACTTTCCAATTATAGTTCTGATGATGCACGATACCGTCTCTATAATTCAAGTTACCAATATAATTGTTGGAATGAAGATAACGATTCTTGGGTAACAAACAATTCTTATGCAAGCGGTCCCAAAGTTCCAGGAACACCTTCTACTTCCACAACATTTTGGATTATATTCCAAAGGGGTAATAATAACAACACAGCTGCATCTTATAGAGATAGGTTAGGTCCTGGATATGGCACCAATTATAAAACAGCAGCTTTACCTACTGCAACAAGTATAACAAGTCCTTTTACTTTATCCGGGACTTATACTGGCAGCAATTCTGTGAAGAATGTTGTTTTGGGCTTTGCAGGATCAACCCTTGTGACTGCTGCATCAACAACTATAGGAACAGGTGTTTTTAGTTTATCTACACCCACAGGTACTACAATAGATAAACTTGAAATTCGCCAGGTAGATAATACTGTTCTGGCAAGTTTATCAGGTACCTGGTCTTCAACAACTAGTAATATAACAGTTTCTCCAGCTACTAATACTCCGCCTACAATTTCAAATATAATTCAAAGTCCTTCCAGGGATATAATGTCAACCACTACAGTTTCTGTTAATGCAGATGTTACTGATGATGATACTGTGGAATTAGTTCAATTGAAATGGGGTACTACAAGTGAAGAATATACTAATGTAATTAATATGATAATACCCGAAAAAGGAACTTATCAGACAGAAACTGATATACCTTCTCAAGCAAATGGAACCACCGTTTATTATATTATATATGCAGAAGATAACGATAGTGATTTTGCAACATCTCCTCAACTAAGCTATACCGTAAGAGACCCTGCTACAACTACGTTGCCTTATACACAGGATTTTTCTACTGGATGGGCTGATATATATACTTATGATGTTTTCGGTACAAAGTCCTGGTATATATATAGTAACGACAATGCATCCTGTAATGGATACGGCGGTTCCTTGGAAGAACATTGGCTCGTACTTCCTGGAATCAATTTTGATAATTATACCAGCGAAAAAATGACTTTCAATACTATAGCCACTTATGGAATAATAGACGGAAATAATTATCTGAAACTTCTTTACTCCCCTAATTATTTAGGAATGGGAAATCCTTATGCAACAGGTGTAACTTGGACTGAAATACCTTTTACTACTGGAGCTATTGGAGGAGGTGAAACATCCTCAGGAATTTTAAACTTATCAGGAATAAGCGGAACTAAAGTTTATCTTGCTTTCAAATATTACTCAACAGATAATGCTACGCGTTGGGAAGTAGATGATATTAATATCTGTCTCTTATACACATCTGACGCTGCCGACGATCTACTCTGTGTCGATCTCGGTGGTCGCCGGATCATTGAAAAAAAAAAAACAAACACAATGAAACACAATACATAACTACACATAACAGCAGATTATCAACAAGACCCTATACACACACATCATAACATACAAACCTACCGTCCAATTT
>ERZ1026814.93-NODE-93-length-75396-cov-8.203205_pt1 | contig 75396 bp, 69 predicted proteins | sample MGYA00520871_ERZ1026814 | MGnify/ENA primary metagenome ERZ1026814 (study PRJEB33270, sample SAMEA104284478) | anaerobic digester metagenome | biome: Anaerobic digester microbiome; feature: mesophilic sludge digester; material: Anaerobic digester biomass | place... | reverse complement strand
TTACCTAGATGGGGTATGGCCCATATTAATCTTCAGCTTCGCCATTCCCTACGCCAGCATTACCCGGGTCAGGTTCGAAGGGTATAATCTCAGCCATCTCAGGCACCCCGTGATAAATCTATTATATACGTCACCAAAAAGCAATTATTTAATATTAGAAAAATAACATTATTCCGACGTTATTTCTGCTATTTTAACCACATTTTCATACAGAGAAATCAAAGGAATTCGCCAACCGTATTTTATAATTTTTACTTTTTTGCCCTTAAGTCTAATTGCTTCGTTTTGAACACTTCCGGAGTCAAACTTCAGCCTGTATTTTGCGTCATAATTGACGAAAGGACGATACTCTGTCGCAATCATGAATTTTCCGTCCACTTTGGTCATTTGGGCATCGGTAATTCTGGTTTCAACGGCATCGGCAATAAAATAGCTGTAGAGAATCAATAAAATAAACGATAAAGTTGCCAAAAGAGTTATTCTTTTGATGAATTTGCCCACATAATTCTCCTAAAATGAAAATCATAAGTATATATTAACGCTTCTTTCTCAATTCCGTAATTTTTTCTATGTCCAGATAATATTTATTATTTGATGTTTTGATAACTAGCCCTTCGGAAATCAGAACATTGAGGGCACGATTGTGCGGGTTCTTTGTGCCGAGACTCAAGATATTTCTCCTTTTCTCCTGTAGTTTAACGGCTTTGGCTACATTGAAGGCATTTTTTTCTTCCATCTCTTCGATAATCTTGAAGCACAATCTTCTGATCCCCAGCCCGGACAAATACATTATTAAAAATACAAAAATAAAAAAGGCAATTATTAGTAAAACAATCTGCGCGTAAACAGGCATACGAAAAAATCCTTCTTTTAGCGTCTTGTTCCCACAAAAGATACTTTCCAGAGTTGTACATCATGGGCATCAACGAGTATTGTTGGGGGCACCCAAGTTACGCCACCGTCTTTGGTGAAGAAAATTCCGCGCAGCGGTGCCTTACCCGGTATAAAAAAAGGAAGATTCTGGCCTGCCGCCCACGCAACGTTATTACTCGCGGCGCTGATGTCGTTACCCCGCCAACCTTCACACTCTTGAGGAACGGTCTGCGACTTCCAATACAAACCTCCATTTTCAGTTTTTATAATTTCAGTTTTGGATATCCCAGTACCTTCGTCTTCCGACCAACCAATGACCCAGCCTGTCCACTGCGGGAAATAAGCCCCGCCCTCGTTATTTTTTTCGCAAGACAACAAAATCAAAATACAATAAATTAATAAAAAGGCAATAATTTTTATCATTCTTAATATTAAATTATTTTTTTCAACTATTTTAAATTGCAAGTGTTTTGATTTAATCTATCTGAGTTTGCCTTATAAGTCTTATAAGTTGGTGCCTGGGGCCGGAATCGAACCGGCACGTTACCAGGTAACGAGGGATTTTAAGTCCCTTGCGTCTACCAATTCCGCCACCCAGGCATACGGTGAACAAACGTTTAGAAGTCTTCGGCTTATATTATTTTTGATTTATAGTGTCAAGAAATTGATATCATTAATAGATGATTAATAATATTAATCATCTATTAAGTGACAAACAAAAAAAGATGTGTTAAGCAAACAAAATTTTTAAAGGATGATTATATGCATGAAGTTGACCTCCTTATTAACGGTGAAAGAGCCCTGCTTCTCGACGAACAAAGCTTACTTCTGAAAACGGTTTCCATCGCCGTCAATAATAGCTATATCGTTGCCGTCGGTAAGACCGATGAAATTCTTAAGAAATACCGTGCCAAAAAAAATATCGATGCCCGAAATTCTCTGATTATGCCCGGTTTTGTAAATTGCCACACGCACGCGGCGATGACCTGTTTCCGCGGCATCGCTGATGACTTGGAGCTGATGGATTGGTTAAACAATTATATTTTTCCCGCGGAAGCAAAAAACGTGAGCAAAGAACTGGTTTATTGGGGAACACTGTTGGCCTGCGCCGAAATGATAAAATCCGGCACGACAACTTTCAAAGACATGTATATTTTCGAGGATGAAGCTGCACGCGCGGTAAAGAAAGCGGGAATGCGCTGTCTTGTCGGCGAAGTCCTTTTTGATTTTCCTTCGCCTAATATAAAAACCCCTGAAGAAGGTTTTTCTTACACGCAAATGCTGTTGGAAAAATGGAAAAATGATCCTTTAGTGAATATAATTGTTGAACCCCATTCTCTCTACACATGTTCCCTTCCCCTTCTTACGACGGCAAAAAAGCTGGCTGATAAATTCAATGTGCCTCTGGGAATTCATTTACTTGAAAACATAGCGGAACAAAAACAGCTGGAAAACAAATTCGGAAAAGGCGCCATATCTTTTTTAAAAGACATCGGCTATCTTGATGAAAAACTGATTGCTTTTCACTGTGTTTGTCTTTCCGCTCAAGATATAAAAGTGTTCGCCGAACATAACTGCAAGGTTGTACACAATCCAGCCAGCAACATGAAACTGGCCAGCGGCATCGCTCCCGTGCCGGAAATGCTTGCCGCCGGAATCACGGTCGGCTTGGGCACAGACGGCTGCGCCAGTAATAATAACCTGGATATGATGAAAGATATGTCGCTTGCCGCAAAAATGCATAAGGTCGCCCGCTTGGACCCGACGTTAATGAATGCGCGAACAGTTGTCCGCATGGCGACAATCGATGCGGCAAAGGTTTTGGGACTGGACAAGTTAATCGGTTCGCTGGAAGTGGGGAAAAAAGCGGATATCATTATTATCGGCTTAGACAAGCCACACCTTACTCCTTTATATAATGAATATTCGCATCTTGTTTACGCTGCCAGCAGTGCGGACGTGGATACGGTAATAATAAACGGAAAAGTGGTCATGGAAAACCGCCAGCTTCTGACGATTGACGAAAAAGAAGTAATGTGCAGGGTCAGGGAAATTGCTGTCCAGATAAATAGCAGTTTAAAACGATAAACACTTTGTTTTATTCGTATTCTTCCAAATATCTTTCGATATAATCTCGCACTTTTTCTTTTGGCTCATATATTCCAAAATGCCCCTCGCAGAGTATATCGGCGTTTAGATCCAATAATTTCTGCATGGATTTTCCCCAAAAATTTATATCCGAACCGAATGCCTTGTGAAAAGGACCGTGGATATCCTGACCGAATAAAATTCGCTTATTTCCTCTATCCAAGTAAAGGGAAACAGAACCGGGCGTATGACCGGGAGTGTGAATCCAATTTAGAATACCGGGACCATAATTAAGAACTCCTCCCGCGCCACTGATTTTTTCATCTATTTTTGTTGGCGGGAAATCCGTTCCGTACCAGCTGGCGGCAGTCTTTACAGAATCGCCCGTCTCAACAGGCCGTGCGTCCAGTTCATGAATTAATATTTTAGTCCCGTAATTCTTTTGAAAAAAAGGTGCAGAACCGATATGGTCGATATGACAATGTGTTAGTATTAATTGCTTGATTGCGAAAGGATCAAACCCAAGCACTTCTATGTTAACAATTAATTGCGAAAAGCTTCTGCCGGCGCCGGAATCAATCATCGCCAATTCACCGGCAAAATTTATCAGATAAACCGCCGCGTCATCGGCGCAGGTAATACCCGAACCGCCAATCTGATACACACCGCTGACTATTTCCTGAGATTTTATTCGCATTTTTTGATTTACGATCTGAATGTTCCGATGAGTTTGCTGATATTTTTAATGCCATTAAGTTCCATGTATCTTTCAATGCCGGCAATGATTTCTATCGTTGCTTGGGGATTTATAAAATTAGCTGTACCAATCTGCACGGCCTTGGCGCCCAGGATCAGAAATTCCAGGGCGTCCTCAGCGTTCATTATCCCGCCGATACCGATAACCGGTATGGATATTTTCTGCAGCACCTGCCATACCATCCGCAAAGCAACAGGTTTTATCGCCGGCCCGGATAAGCCGCCGGTGACGTTTTTCAGATGAGGCCTTCGGGTAAATATGTCTACGGACATACCGGTGAGGGTGTTGATAAGCGATATTGCGTCCGCACCCGCCTTTTCCACAGCCGCGGCAATAGCTGTAATGTCCGTAACATTCGGTGTTAGTTTTACGATTACGGGAAGGCCGGTAACTTCTTTAACTTTGCGCGTCACCGCGGCGGCGCTTTTAGGATCAGCTCCGAAACTCAAACCGCCTTTTCGCACATTGGGGCAGGAAATATTTACTTCCAGCGCGTGCACTCCTTTTGCTGAAGTTAATTTTTGGGCGACTTTTTTATATTCGTCATACGTTTCACCATAAATATTGGCGATGACATTTGTATCGTATTTTCGGAGAATTGGAAGCTTTTCTTCAATAAAAGTATGAACGCCAATATTTTGTAAACCGACGGCGTTGAGCATACCACTAGGTGTTTCCATAATGCGCGGCGGCGGGTTACCTGCCCGGGGTTTAAGAGACAAGCCCTTCACCACTATAGCTCCGAGTTTATTCAAATCAACATAATCCGCGTATTCTCCGCCGTAGCCGAATGTGCCTGATGCCGTCATGACAGGATTTTTTAACTTCAGCGTCCCTATCTTTACGGACATGCTAATGCTCTTTGTCTCGGCCATATTTATTTCCAAACTATTTCATTAATATCGAATACAGGGCCGTCGGCGCATACTCTTTTATACGCTAACGATGACTTTTTGCTTCTTTTTACCGCCACGGCACAACCGAGGCATGCCCCGATGCCACAGGCCATCCTCTCTTCAAGAGAAACCTGACAGGGGTATTTAGTTTTTTGTAATATTTTAGCCAGCGCACTGAGCATTGGTTTCGGGCCGCAAGCGTAAATCATTGTTTCTCCGGGAACAAATTTTTTCAGGTCTTTGAGAAATATCTGCGTAACGAGACCTTTTTCTCCCATGCTGCCGTCGTCGGTGCAAGTAAAAATCGTAAAAGAAAGTTTTTTTAGTTGCTCTAAACCGATAACCGCTTCGGCGTTTTGCGCTCCCAGATAAAAATACATGGCAGAGGATGATGAACAAGCATCTTTGTTCAGTTGCATTGCGAGATATATCAAAGGCGCCATCCCCATGCCTCCACCTAGCAAGACAATATTCTTCTTATGTCCCGCTACTTCAAATCCCCTTCCCAGAGGCCCCAGAATTTCGACCTGCGTACCCTTAAGCAAACCGGCCAGGATCTGCGTTCCCCGTCCGATAACATGGTAAAAAAGATCAAGCGAACATGATCTGTTTTGACGTTCAAAAGAGCAGACGCTGAAAGGGCGCGACAAAAGAGGTTCGGCAAGACCGGAAACCCTGAGCATCACAAACTGGCCCGGACGGGGATCGATAAAAGATACATGAAGAGCAACGCGCATTAAAAAACAATCCTGCGCTATTTCCTCGTTTCTTAATATTTCGCCAATATAAACGTTTTTCATTTTAGATAAGCCCACATAATGAGCGCGTCTTCTTTTGTTTCCGGGTAATAATTAGGCCTTCTGCCTTTTACTACAAAACCTCGCTGCCGGTAAAGTTCTATTGCCGCTGTGTTGGATGGCCTTACTTCCAGCGTGATGGCGTTAATTCCCACTTTTTTCGCTATTTCTTCTATAACATCAAGTAAATTAAATGCAAGATGTTGCCTCCTGAATTGATTTTTTACCGCCAGATTGTGCAAATGCACCACATCTACCACAAATCTAAAAATCGTATATGCGACAACTACGCTTTTTTTGTCAAAATTCACACGCGCGCATATACACTGCGCCGCCGGATTGTTCATCTCGTTTATAAACATTCCTGGGGACCAGGGCGCAGGAAACGACTCCTTTTCAATTTCTAAAATTTGAGGCAGATCCTCCATGTTCATGCGATCAATAGTTACTTCAAGAACATCATTTTCAGCGGACATGGAAAAATTCCATAAGCACAGCAACAATTAAAAATATTGCGCAAAAAACAGGAATTGCACCGCGCAGCTTGAATGTATTTATCGCGACGGCAATACCCAAAAGCGGCAAAAAATAATTGGCAAAAAGCAGTGTGGAAATCACGCTGGGCGGTAATAACGGATAAACCCTTATTACCAGCGCAATAAGTATGATTTGGGCGACAAACAAATAAACAACTGTATAAAAAAGTACTTTACACAACCCCCAAAACACTTTTCGTTCAATATTGAAGATATTGTTTTTTTTTGCGTCTTCCAGTGCCATGTCAGAAAGATTTTCATTTGACTTGATGATAAGTGCATCCATTTTTTTAGCCAACAAACCAAAAGGAATAGCAATAAGAATGGCCAGAGAAATTAATTGCGGAAAAACACCACCTATTTTTTGCCCTGCAATCACAGCAACGGACGTGGCTATCACCGCGGCGATAGAATCATTAGGAGGGATATAAGTTCCCACGGGAATCCGGTCAATCCAGACAAGCTCAATGAAAGCTCCGATAATCAACCCCGCGTAAATATTATTCAAGAGAATACCTACAACAGGAGCGATTACCACCGGCCGAGAAATCATGGCCTGAATAAAAACGCGGTCAAGACAGAACACACCACCCAAAAAAGATAATAAAATGATTTTTGTTAACAATTAAATACCAACTCTTTTACGTAGAATTTTTACAATAATTCTTAAGAGCTTCTTTAATATTTACTGCCTTTTCCTGCGGCACTCTTTTTAGTTCAACGGCGACTCCTGAATTTTCCAAAAGCTTCAGGATATCATCAATTTCCGTATCACATAAAAAAACGGACGGCGAACAGCAAACTTTAAAGTTCTCGTGATGAATATTGCCGATATTTAATTTATCGAAATGAAACCCCAGGGCAAAAGCCTTGCAGACATCCTTGATGCTGCTAAACAAAACTATCGTGTTTTTACCACTGTTACGTTCAAAAACAAAGTTATGAACAAAATCCTCTATTGTATTGATAATCAGCTCTATCTCGCTGGGCACAGCCATTCTAATCACCGTTTTGTTAAAAACATCGCCAGCGATAGCGTCATCGGCAACAATAATGCATTGAGCTTTGACATGCGGCACCCATGATTCAAGTATCTGGCCGTGGACAAGTCTGTTATCCACTCTAACCAGTTCTATGTTCAAATTTTGCGCCAAAGTTTCATCCAACCGCTTTCTTGCTTAATAATTCACTGGCTAAGGAAATATTTTTTTGTCCGTACTCTTTTATAAAACAAGCAAATTCACGCAAAGACATGTTTTCTTTTATTTCCGAAAGTTTCAGCAACATAGGCAAGTTCACGCCTGTGACCACTTCCACCTTCCCTTCCTTCATAAAGGAGAGAGAAATATTAGACGGCGTCCCCCCAAACAGATCAGTTAAAACCAACACTCCCCGGCCTTTATCCAGTTTTTTTATGGCGTTGCCGATTTCCTTTTTTATGTCTTCCACGTTTTTTGTCTGATCAATGCTCACATGCAGTATGTCGCCGAGAGACCCTTTAATCAGCTCGGCAGCTTTAATTAATTCGCCTCCTAAATTACCATGCGTAGTGATAAGAACGCCAATCATTATTATCCCCCCAAGTTCCTCAGACAGCAAATTATTTTTAAACTTTTCGACATCTTTTGATCATTGCCTGAAGATATTTTATTCGGCATTAATTTAATTTTTAATTAATGTGTTAGGCTAATGGATTGTACTTCAATTGTCAAGGCTTATGGAAATTCCATCAAACATTAAAACAATCAAAGATATCCGCTGTAAACACCTGAATCAGTTATTTTATCATACCGATATTTCAAATTCTGTCAGTAAAATGCGGGCCGGTCCGTATGTTGCGACAGTGTCAGATCCTTAACCTTTTTCATAAATACCAACGATTCATAAAGAACTTTTCTTGACTACAACCTCTGTTACTTTTATATTACTAAGCAACCGAATTAACCCTACCCTTAATGGATACAGAAAGTCGCTATTGGTGGGTAAATGGATAAAATTTCTTTTTCTTCATTATTGAAATCCCAGAAAGATTTTTTCTTGTCGGGAAAAACACGCAACATCGATTTTCGTATAAGAACTCTTAACGAGCTCAAGAATACTATCAAAGCGCACGAAAATGATATTCTGGAAGCTATATACAAAGACCTGCGCAAAGCGGCAATGGATGCTTATGCTACGGAAGTCTCCGGAGTCTATAATGAAATTAACTTTGCGATTAAAAATATTCATACGTGGACGAAACCAGAAAAAGTAAAGACCCCTCCTTTTCTGTTTCCCTCAAAAAGTTATCTATACAAAGAGCCTTACGGCTCGGTGCTGATTATCGCTCCCTGGAACTACCCCTTTCAGCTGCTCATGCTTCCGCTAGCCGGCGCCATCGCTGCTGGCAATACGGCCATTCTTAAACCTTCAGAAATATCTGTTCACACGGCGATGGTTACAAAAAAAATAATCAACGGAGCTTTTTCTCCCGAATACATTCACGTAGTTCCCGGGGGTGTTAATGAAACACAGGCTCTTCTGGAATTACCTTTAGATTATATTTTCTTTACCGGTTCCACAGCCGTAGGTAAGGCCGTAATGACCGCAGCAGCTAAAAATCTTGTTCCCGTAACCCTGGAGCTGGGCGGCAAAAGCCCCGCAATTGTTCATGACGATGCCGATTTGACTCTTGCCGCCAGGAAAATCGCCTGGGGAAAATTTATAAACGCCGGACAGACATGTATTGCCCCTGATTATGTTCTGGCTCACGCTAACATTAAAGACATCTTCCTTTCCGAATTAAAAAAAGCGATTCTTGAATTTTACGGCAAAGACGCCGCGGTTCACCCGCGTTACTGCCGTATAATCACGGAACGGCATTTTCAAAGGCTTTCCCGCTTTCTAGAAAACGCCAACATTTTTTTTGGTGGAAAGACTAATGCGGCCGACCTTTATATCGAACCGACTATTATACATCCTGCGCAATGGGACGAACCGATAATGCAGGATGAAATTTTCGGGCCTATCTTACCGGTGTTAACTTACTCCGAACTGGAATGCGCTATAGAAAAAATCCGTAAGCGCCCTAAACCTCTGTCCCTTTATCTTTTTTCTGACATGAAAACCGTTCAGGATAAAGTAATCGAAAGTGTTTCCTTCGGTGGCGGTGCTCTCAACAACACTATTTTCCATATCGTTTCGAATTTTATGCCTTTTGGCGGCGTAGGATCCAGCGGCATGGGAGCCTACCATGGCAAAGCGAGCTTTGACACCTTTTCCCATACAAAAAGTATTCTAAAAAGCTCCAGCAAACTGGATCCACTTTCTGTTGCTTATCCACACAAGAAATTTTTCATGAAAATCTTAAAAAAGATAATCACTTGATATTCTTATATTAGTCCTGAAAGCAGCTGTTCTTACCGTGCCTTCTGCTGTGCCGGTTCGGTTACGGAAGCAATGGTGCCGCGTATCGAGGAACTCACAGGCATTCCGACGGTCACTCTCAACTATGACGGAACCGGTAAAAACATCAATGAAAGAATCAGGCCTTATATCAAATTCCCGCGAAACAAAAAGCAGAACGGCATGTACTTTCAGGCCGCGCAATAAAGCGTGCTTTTTACTTATCTTTTCTGCAGGTGTTGATTTTTAATGGAACATAAAGAGGACAATAACCGGCGAGGGCCGTTACTATCGGAATGATGGCCAGAAGCCCCCACCAACTCTGATAATAAAGACCAAAAGCCGCTATGACCGCTCCGATTATCAAACGAATGATTTTGTCTGTTTTACCGACATTACAAGTCATAAATGCCTCCTTTTTTATTTTGCTTCCAGATCTTTCAGTTCCATTTTCAGGGATAAATACTTGAGCATGTCCTTAAGCGTGATTATACCAACAAGATTATCCCTCTCCACAACCAAAAGCCTGCTGTTGCCAGTTCGGCTCATAATCTCCAGTGCCCTGTTGGCATCTTCATCCGGGCCGATTGATGTTTCTTCATTGCATGGGGCAATAATAGTACTTATCGTCTGCGTGGACCATTCCTCGCGCGGAACAGAAGCTACGTGATGAACCGCTACACATCCAACCAATTTCCCGAAAGATAACAACGGATACATTTAAAAATGATACTTGTACACGTAATTGTCCACGAACTCCTGCAGGGACAACGAACGCGATACTGTTAACGGGTTTTTTACCATAAAGTCTTCAACTTTCTTTGATTGAAAAAGACCACGGGCCAAAAGTTGCTGGTAGGATCTTTGCGCCGCAGAGCGAATGAACAATCCGATCATAAACCACCACAAACCGCCCACGAAATTGCCCAAAAATACGGAAATTATGCCGCCAATTATCAACACCATACCCAGTCCCGAGCCGACTCTGGAAGCAATGGCTGTCGCCCAGCGCAAATCATTTTTCCATTTCCACAAAATCGAGCGTAAAACCCTGCCGCCGTCTAGAGGAAAAGCGGGCAGCAAGTTAAAAACGGCCAAAACAATGTTCAGCCAGGCCAAATAAGCAAAAACTCCTTTTAAAACTACGGGCAAACTCTTATTCTCTGCCCAAAATGTAAGAATTAACAAAACCGCGCCGATTAATGCACTGGCCAGTGGCCCCACAACAGCCATGAAAAATTCCGCCCGCGGATTTGGTGGATCATTTTCCATTTCGGCGACGCCGCCGAAAATAAAAAGAGTTATTCCCGCCATAATAATTCCATATTTCCTGGCCATAAGAGAGTGGGCCAGCTCATGCACTACTATGGACAAGAAAAGCCCTATGGCCCCTCCCACCCCCATAAGCCAATAAAACAAAACGGGTAAATCCTTATAATATTCAGGGAAAAGTCCACTGGCCAAAGACCATGTAATCAGAGCGGCCAGAATTAGCCAGCTCAAATCAACCTTTACTTGAAAACCCAAAAGTTTGAAAAGGGTAACGGAACGTCCAAACATTTTCTGTCTTTCTATTTTTTTATAAAATAGCTCATAAATTATAAAAAGCAATTGATAAATTTGCTTTTTTTATTGACTTCCTTTGGCGTTTGATGTCAGGATGAAACCATCCCGTGTGTGTTTTTATTTTTTGTACTATATATATTAAGTTCAATCTCTTTTTAAGCAAACAAATGACTACTCAAATTTATTTTTACACCGGTACAGGCAATTCACTGTGGTCAGCCAAAAAGCTTTCCGAAAATTTAGGAAATGTCGAATTATTGCCATTACCTGTTGTCGCCGGAAAACCGGCAAACCCTCAGGCGGATACTGTCGGACTTGTCTTTCCTGTGCACATCTGGGGATTGCCCAGACTGGTCGTCAACTTTGTTAATTGCCTCAAAAGCGATTCTTCCAAATATTATTTTGCCCTTGCTGTAAATGCCGGCCAGGTAGCCGCCACATTGATACAACTGAAAAAGCTACTTCTATCCAGGAGCCTTAATCTTGATGCCGGTTTTTCTATCGATATGCCCAGCAATTACATTCCCTGGGGCGGCGCTATTTCTGAAAAAAAGCAGCAGACAAAATTCAAAACTGCGGCGGAAAAAATCAGCCGCATTGCCGAAGATATCAAAAAGCAAAAAAAGGTTGCGCCTGAGAAAGGCCCCCCGTGGCAAAATATTCTTTTCTCTTTCCTGTACCGTAAATCATTTCCGCATATTCATAAAATGGACAAATCATTCTGGACGGATGAAAAATGCAATACTTGCCGTATTTGCGAAAAAATTTGTCCGACACACAATATAGTGATTACTGACGGGAAACCCGCTTGGCAACATCGTTGCGACCAGTGCTTCGCCTGTCTGCAATGGTGCCCGGAAGAAGCGATTCAATACGGCAAAAGCACTAAAAACAAAAAACGTTACCGGCATCCTGATATCTCGCTCAGGGATATGATGGCCGGTATGGCTGACGCTTAATGATTACAGCATAAAGTCGCAGATTAGTATTATTGCGTAACCATTTAATCAATAAAACAGTTATCAATTAATATTATTACGCGTATCGAAAAATAACCAACGCCCGATTCACCTATCTTTATACGCTATTTATTGGTCTTCACTGCGGCAATTTTATTTTCTGCCCCAGATAAAGCGTGTCGCTGCTTTTCATATTGTTAAGTTGGCACAGCTCATCAATGGTTAGAGAACTACTTTTCGCCAAGGAATAAAGAGTATCTCCTTTTTTCACCACGTAAGCTCTTAGTGTTTTTGAAGGTGAAACTTTTTTGTTTTCAGCTGGAACAAGAATTTTCTGACCGGCATATACCTTGTCAGTCAATTTTATACCGTTGAGTTTCAACAACACCGCAAGCGTCGTTTCACGCTCTTTTGCTATGGAAGAAAGCGTATCGCCTTTCTTTATTAAGTATTTATCCGTCTGCTGGTTATTCACCTCCGATGCAGCGGTAACCGGCACAAGAATTTTTTGCCCGACGTATATTTTGTCGCTTAATTCTATGTTGTTTAGCTTCAACAACACCGCAAGCGTCGTTTCACGCTCTTTTGCTATGGAAGAAAGCGTATCGCCGGACCTAATTGTGTGATTTATTGTCTCCGTTTTTATGGCTTCATCTTTCTGCCAATTCACTGTATTGACGTATTTATTATATACCGGAAACCTGCCAATAAAATATTCACTCACAGATAGGGCAACTGCCTTGGCCAGTTTCTTTTGAAAACTTGGGTTCTTTAATAAAATTTCTTCTTCTGGATTGGAAAGATACGCGGTTTCCAGCAGCACGGCGGGAATATCCGGTAATTTTAAAACATTAAACGGGGCTTCTTGAACACTTTCAAATTTTAAGCAGTTTATTTTGTTGAGGTGTTTTATTAATATGTCAGCATAATTTCTCGACAAATTAATCGTGCTGGTCTGAAACATGTTCAATATTATCGGGTCAAATTCTTTTTTGCCTTCACTTTCAGGGACACCCCCGATTATGTCCGATAAGTTTTCGTTATTAGCCAAAAGCCTTGCCGCTTCCGAACTGGCTCCACCCGTGGACAGAGAATATACTGATGAACCCTTAGCCTTACGATTTTTTGCGGCGTCCGCATGAACACTGATAAACAGGCTTGCTTCTAGATCCCTAGCTATCTTTAGTCGTTTGCTGAAAGACAGGTAATAATCACCGGTACGTGTAAGGACAGCACGGAATCCGGGGATTTTGTCGATTTCTTTTTTGATTTCTTTGCTGATAGCCAATACAATATTTTTTTCGTATAATTTTTTTCTTGACACCGCTCCGGGATCTTCCCCTCCATGTCCTGGATCAATTACAATTATTCTTGTTCGTTTAATTTCGGGCTGAGATTGCACCGCCTCCTTTTCTTGTACGACCGGCACTGGAAACAAAACGTCAACAACAACGCGATCAGGCCGGCCCTGAAACTTTTTTAGCTTAAATACTTCTGTGCCACTATGATTATCCAAATGAAATTCAATTTTTACCGCATTTTCCGCCCGGCAAAAACATAACTTCTTCACTCCCGGTTTATTCAATATAATTTCTTTAGGTATCTCTTGATTTATAAACGCTTGGGGAAAATTCAATACAATGAGGTTTTCTTTCTTCTCCACTTCGTAAACCGGTTCGGCATCAACATCCAAAACGATGCGTGTATGATCCGGCGCTGTCCAATGACGAACATTCAATATTTTCATTGAGGCCTGGCAAGGAGATGACACAAAAATGACACAAAACATTATCAGAATGTGGACAATTCCTTGCACCGCGCTATTTTGGGGACTAAACATGCGTTAAAAGTAACAAATTTTCTTTCTAACTGCAATATATAAAGAAACAATCCATGATAAACCCGAAACTAAAAACCGCCTTTCTTCTCCTTAGCCGTTTAACTCGTGCTTATTAATTTTTCGTCGTAAAAGATGTTGACAATATTTTTGGTAAATGCGATTTTTAACGCAAAGATACAGAAAGGTTCTTCATGCACAATAATCCTTTTAATAAAGCGTTACTGGATCCACAAATGTTTGCCGTCAGTTGGGAACTGGTGCCAGGAAGGGGGGCAAAAGAAGCGGCGCAGGAAAGGACACTGGCTTTAGCCCAGCGCGCCGCCGCGGGAGGCAAAATCCACGCCGTGAGCCTTACCGACAATCCGGGGGGAACTCCGGCGATGTCTGCCGACTTTATGGGCACTGAAATTAAAAAGATGGGCATTGAACCACTTGTCCATCTTACCTGCAAAGACAAAAATCGCAATCAAATTGAAAGTCAACTTTACGCCCTGGACCGTGCGGGGATTAAAAATCTACTGGTAATGAGCGGCGATTATCCCGTATCCGGTTATCTTGGTCGACCTGCGCCGGTTTTTGACTTGGATCCCCTGCACGTCTTGCAACTGATTTCCGAGATGAACCGCGGTTTGGAATATCCGGCAGGAAGTGGAACTATCCGGCACCAGCCAAGCAATTTTTTCGCCGGGGCCGTTGTTTCTCCATTCAAAGCGACCGAAGCAGAGCAAATGGCGCAGTATTACAAATTAAAAAAGAAGATTGCCGCGGGCGCCCAATTCATTGTCACACAACTCGGATATGATATACGCAAATTTCAAGAGGTTTTGCTTTTCATGAAGCAGAATAATGTAAGCATTCCCCTTATGGGCAATATTTACATACTACCTTTCACAACAGCAAAAATGATGAACCGCAACGAGCTTCCCGGCTCTATTGTCACAGATAAACTCCTCGCGGAAATTGATCATGAGAGAACCGAAACCGATAAAGGGGTGGGCGCCAGGATACTTCGCGCATCCCGTATGTATGCCATCATGAAAGGAATGGGCTTTAACGGGGTTCACATCGGCGGCCACAACATCAAATATGAGCAAGTGGAGGAAATCATCCAGCAGGGTGAAACGCTTGTTCCTCAATGGACCGATTTAATTCGTTACTTCGATTATCCCATCGCCAATGGCTTTTACTATTTTGAACGCGATCCCGGCACGGGTTTGAATCGTGAAAATCCATCAAACCGCCAGACAGGATCGCGTGAAGCCAAGATGGAATGCTCCTACGGTTTCTCCCTGTTCTTTCATAAACTGATGTTTGAGCCCGGGAAAAAGCTTTACGGCATCATGAAAAACATCAGTCGTAAAGCAGCCGGCACAAAACTGGAGAACATTTTTCACAAACTGGAGCACCTGACCAAAGTTTTGCTTTTCGATTGCCAGGACTGCGGGGACTGCGCCTTAATCGATGTTGCTTATCTTTGCCCGATGTCGCAATGCCCCAAGAATCAGCGAAACGGAGCCTGTGGTGGGAGTTTTAACGGATGGTGTGAAGTTTATCCGGGGAAAAAACAGTGCATTTATGTCCGGGCCTATGCCCGGTTAAAAAAACACGGGCAGAAAACACAACTCGAGAAAGACATTGTTCCTCCTTGTAACTGGGATCTTTATCAAACTTCTTCCTGGATAAATTTCTATTCCGGTAAAGATCACGCCTCCAAGAAGTATAACACCACATCGTCCGGAAACTGACAAAAGCCATTATTTCTCTTTTGGTATTCCATTATATCTTCATTACAATTTATCCGTTGAAGATTATATCTGTATATAGTAGAAGCTGCCGGGGGGGCGATTAGCTCAGTTGGATAGAGCGCTGGTCTCCGGAACCAGAGGCCGTGAGTTCGAATCTCACATCGCCTACCATATTTACATTTTTTATCTGAGGAATCCGCTAACAAGAGTATTTTGGTCTTTCCTGTTCGCCGTTTTCTTAACGTTTTCCCGCAAAAAAATAATGGCTTAACGATAAGTTTTTATGTACTATTAGTACGAAGTTTGCAGTGGAAGAAAAAACAATATAATGATTACAAAAGCAGATGATAATCTCTGGCGTAATCACAAAAAGCAACAAGGAGAAAAACCATGAAGAGCAAATATACGATTTATTCACTGGTCATTTTATTGTGTGTGCTCACAGGAAACGCATGGGGCGCTAATGAGCAAAATACTGTTCAAGGCGAGGGCGCCGGAGCTGCCAGCAATGGTTCCTACAATTCCTTTTTCGGTTATTATACCGGCAATAAAAACAACGGCGATGCCAACACCTTCGTCGGACACTGCGCCGGCAGGGAAAATAACTACGGTTACTTCAACACGTTTATCGGAATATATGCCGGTTGGTACAACATTGTTGGTTCTTACAACAACTTCATAGGCTACGCCGCGGGCTATGTCAATCAAGGCAATCATAACAATTTCTTCGGAGCCGAAGCGGGCCGCAAAAACACTCAAGGCAAATGGAACATTTTTTTCGGTCATAATGCGGGCTATTCCAATACAACCGGGAGTAACAACGTTTTACTCGGCTACCAGGCCGGCTATAGTAACATCATTGGTTCCGGAAATGTCTTTCTAGGATATCAGGCAGGTTATAATGAAAAAAGCTCGAATAAACTTTATATAAACAATTCGAATGCCGTTAACCCTCTGGTTTACGGGAACTTTTCTACTAAAATCGTAAATATAAACGGGAAATTAGGTATAGGGAAAAAGGCTCCCGCATATCCGATACATTTGGCCAGTGGTGCGCGTGTTACTACAGGAGGAGTTTGGACTAATGCTTCGAGCCGAGAATATAAAGACAACATTAAAACTCTGAGTGCTCATGAAGCACTGAATACCTTGGAAGGGCTCAATCCGGTAAAATTCGTTTACAAAGCCGATAGGGGTGAACAGCATGTGGGGTTTATTGCCGAGGATGTACCAGAACTTGTTGCCACGAAAGACCGCAAGGGATTGAGCTCAATGGACATTGTTACTGTGCTGACCAAAGTAGTGCAAGAGCAACAGAAAACGATTGAACGGCAACAGGAGATTATCTCCAAACACGCGGAGAAAATAGCACAGCTTGAGCGATCGTTCACGTCAAAGGTGGATTGATTGCCGACCGCAACAACACCGCAAATTTATTTTACGAGAAAGTCGTGAAGGCCAACACGAAATCCTGGCTCTCAGTTCCTATTGATAAATAGGAAAAATATTTTTAACGTATTTGTAGAGACAACCCTTTCGGCTATTAGGGCAAGGAGAACAAGCATCATGAACATGAAATACACCGCGGCAAAAAAAGAAGTCCTTGAAGCCAGCTTATGGCTTTCTTCTCACGGATATTTTGGCTCTCTCAGAGGTTCCGGGGGGAACGTTTCCGTGCGTGTTGACCAATCATCAATGGCGATAACGCCTTCTTCCATAAAGTACGATGATCTTTCCGCAAACGATATTTGCATAGTTGGCTTAGACAATACGCCGATTGACGTCAAAGATGATCTTAAACCTTCAGTAGAAACCGTTCTACACAGCGTCATTTACGCCAACCGTCCGGATGTCCATGCTGTTGTTCACACGCATCAAATTTACGGCAGTGTCTTTTCTGTTATTAACACGCCAATCCCTTCTCTTTTCGACGAAGTCACCTTTGCGCTGGGAAAAACTATTGAAGTCATCCCATACGCTCTTTCCGGCAGTCCGGAACTGGCCGCCAATGTGAAAACCAAGCTGTCCAACAACGCCAATGCCTACATCATACAAAATCACGGCATTCTTGCGCTGGGAAAAACTCTGGATAAAGCCATTCTTCACGCCGAGCTTCTGGAAAAAGTCTCCCATATTTACTACCTGGCTCTTTCCACCGGCAAGACAGTTTCTGAGCTACCCTCTTCCGTTTCTGAACTTGCCGCCGCCCTGCGCGACTCTGAAGTAGCTAAGGCATTAAAAAAGAATTAATATGAATTAGAACTATCGCCTTCCGGATGCAGAAAATTCGTTCAGTAACAAGCCCAGCATTTTGCCAATGTCGACAAATATTTCGGCGGTTATTTTATCCAGAAAAGCAAGCTTGGGGATATTTTTATTATTAAAAATCACTTTCAATGCCGCTGCGGAACAGCGGTTCGTCTGCGTGGCCGCATCCAGCGGGCTTCTGTTATCCATCTGCGCAAAAACGTCGAATAATTCCTGGCCAAATCCGTTCAGAAAATAATAAAATATTTTGTTGTGTCTTTTTTGAGCTTTCCTAATATACGAATTTAATGTTTTTCCGTTGCCAAAATCCACTTCCATCTTCTGCCCTTCAAGCGCGCCATCCATCAAGGCTTGATTAAAAAGTCCAAAGCCCTCACGAAACCTGCGTTCAACATACACCTCATAACTTTGATGTATGGCGGAAATAATTTTGAAAAGCTCGTTTCGATAAAGTATTTTCTTCGCCAAAAGAAAACCGGGAAGAGCTTTAACATGAAAAGGATTACCCAAATCCGCCAGATAATGCGCGCCCCGCGATAAAAAACGCCAGCCCCAGTAATAGTTACCATTTTCAAAAGATAGCTCTGCCATTTGCCGGTGAATATGGAAAGATTGCGTCGCCATCCCATACCTGGCTCCCAACAGCTTGAATTGCATATGCCGCCAGCCGTGCGAACCGCCGGTAATTTTCTGATTTTTATGCAAAAACAAATCCATATCCGGATACAAATCTGGTTCCGTGCTGTAAATTACCAGCACTTTCCAAGGTTCAATCTGCTTGTTTGAAGGTACTTCAGCAGCATATTCGCCGTTTCGCTTTCTGTAATCGAAGGAATTAAACAAATCTAGTTTGCGTATTTCCTTCCAGTTTTCCTTATAGTAATCGACATGCCTGGGGCCTAGCGGCCAAAGCTTGTCTCCATAGCGTGGATTCGGCTTTACACAGACCGGCGGCAAATCCATCAAAGAACTTACCGTCTGAACGGAATAATACATCAAATATTCGTGAGAAAACCATGGGCCCCATGCCAAGGGTAGATTCGGATCGTTGTGCAGATAAAATTCCAATGGTTCTTCCTGGTAATTAGAGAATGGTCGTCCGGCTCATTCCCATAATGAGCTTTTATTGTTTAAATTTTAAAATCAGTTTTTTTGCCCCAAACACCCATAGCGATTCCAAGCTCCTCGTGTTCCTTCGCATATTCTTCCAGCTTAATTCCCTTTACTGCGGCGTCAATAGCCTGACGTAAAGCCCGCGCTCCCGCTTTTGGCCCCTGCGGATGCGCGTGAATGCCGCCTCCGGAACCAATCATGATATCCTTGCCCACAGCATTGACAATATCAGCAACATTGGCTGGCGTGATGCCACCGGAAGGCATAGGCATAGTCGGTTTAAGATTACCCATAGGGTAAGTCAGATTGCGCACTGTGTTCATGAAACGGTCATGGATATACATGGCCTTACCGCCCATAGAGAAAGGCAAAACGATGGCATCCGCCCCGCATAAACGGGAAAACTTGCCCAAGATTATTGGCGAGGCCACCCCCTGATTCGGTGACATATAATAAGCTCCGGCAAAATCCATGTGTGCCAGAATCGGCACATTGATGGAGTTATCGTCAGCAAGCGCCCGCATCGCTTCAGGACCAACGGCGAGATAGTTTACCATAAGAGCGTTGGCTCCGGCATCAATGCAGCGATGGGCCAGGTCAAACATACGCGGCAGGCGGTCGGTGACATTGACCGTATAAAGAGTATGCTCGCCGGTTTCCTCAAAAACTTCCTTTTCTATTTTCATGTATTCTTTCACGCGTTTCACCGCATCATTGTAACACATATTGGCAATCAACTCGTCATCCTTAATCACGTCACAACCGCCCAGCGCTGCTTCCCGAAAAAGTTTAGCTCCGACTTCCAGAGGATAACCGCTGCAAGGCTTAATCATGTTATTGAGCAACGGCCTCTCTTTTTTGAGGCCAAGTACTTTCCACCATCCTTCCGTTCCGAACTTCGGGCCATTGTAATGCTCAAGTGTGGCCTTGGGAATCCGCAAATCCAATAATTTAAAATTAGGCACCATGGATATATTGCCAATGACTGTTGTAAGCATCATCGGCAGTTGATCCTCGACATTGGCTGCGGGAAAGGCAATCTGTAAAATATATTGTCGTTCGGTAACATCTGCCGGAACAGCGTATTCGTAATATGGCGCCTCGTAAACGCCGATAACTTTCGCCACATGACCGGCACGTATTTCCGGTGTTTCTCCCGGTACCGGCACCCATGTTCCTGTTGTTTGTTCAATAGCCATCACCTGCCCCAAAACCGCCATGTCCCAAGCCTTGTCCGCCTGAATCCAATAGGTGGCAATAATGTGATTTTCCATATCTATGCTTTCGGGTATGGCAATGGGCTTATCGTCATAAGGACCGAGTTTCTTTTTGATTTCAGTATTTTCTTTCTTCTCTTTCATAAACTAAATACTCCTTCTTTGTATTTTTAATTTTCCGGAATCAAGGAAAGCAGATATTCCCAAACCTGCAGTGTCCTCTTCAGCGCTGTTTCATCGTGTTGCATGCAGGTATACATCCGTGTACCGGCCAACGTGCACAAGCCGTGTGCCATGGTAATTATCTGATAATCATCCGCCACCTGTTTACGCGTGATAATTTGCGTCAGTGCATCTTCGGCCTTTAAATCCACGGAGAAAAAAGCCGTGGTCATGTAATGCACAATCGCACCGAAGTTATAAACAAAAAATCCCAGGTCAGGTCTTGTGGCAAACAAATTATTCAGTTCATCCGTTAATCTGTTGGCGTAAGCAGTAGCTTTTTTTACCGCGTCATGTTCCTCCATCAGTTTCAAAGCGTGGTAACAAGCCGCCATGGAAATGGGATTGGCCGCCAGCGTGCCGCCTACAAAAACCTTTTCGCCAATACCCCCCGCACATACTTTCATAAACTCTTTTTTACCGGCCACCGCACCCGACGACGGATACCCGTGCGTGATTATTTTACCCAGCACCGTCAAATCCGGGATAATGTTGAACAGCTTCTGTGCACCCCCCATATCCAGCCTGAAACCGGTCACCACTTCATCAAAAATCAGCAGCGCTTCATGTTTATCGCATAAGCGACGGATCGTTTTATTCCAGCCCGGATGCACAGGATGCGCGCCGGATTCACCGCCAACAGGCTCAACCAGCACGCCCGCTATTCCGCCCTTATCTTGATTGTCCCGGAAAGCTCTTTCCAACCCTTCAAAATCATTAGGTGATACATCAACGATATGTGCAAAGCACTCCACAGGAATACCCTTTGCTTCCATGTTGTAGGTTTGGGGAATATGCACCGAATAAATCAACTGGTCAGACCAACCGTGATAACTGCCACCTATTTTGATGATTTTGTGTTTTCCCGTATAGGCGCGAGCGATGCGTATAGCCGCCATGTCTGCTTCGGTTCCGGACTGCAGGAAGCGCACCACCTCCACACCCGGCATGTGTTTTATGATTTGTTCAGCAGCCAAAAGCTCGTACTCGGAAGTCAATCCGGTTGCCGGCCCTTTCTCACGTATAATTTCGATGATTTTTTCATCAAGTTCTTCAAAACCATGGCCGAGCATAATCGGCGCGCCGCACATTAGATAATCAATGTACTCATTTCCATCCACATCCCATATTTTGTAGCCCTTGGCGCGATCCATGGCTAAGGGGAATGGCTTGTTCTGGCTTAAATTGTGTTCTACACCGCCGGGGATAAATTCCTTTGCCTTCTCAAAAATCTCTATCGATTTCTTGCATCGTTCAGCATAAAGTCTCTGCTCTTTTTCCAATTTGTCCTGGGGAATCGGTTTTACCGGCCTGGACAAAATCTCATTTTTTCTTTTCATTATTTCCGCAAATTCCATTAAAAAAATTCCTCCTGGTTATGTTTCTGTACTGAACAAACACCCGCCTTCCTCTTGTTCAGCCGAGCACAGGCTTCTCTCTGGGCTTTGTAATAATTCACAAATTCCTTGTATAGAGCATCATAGATGGAGCGATTTGCCGGATCAGGTGTATATTCGGCTTTAATTTGAATATAGCGGGGAATATCCTTCGGTTCAATGTGGTGAAGCGCAATAGCCGCCAGAAAAGCCGCGCCGCGGGCGTTGGAATAAATCGGGTCTTTGACCTGGCGGATTTTCCGGTTTAAAATATCCGCAAATATCTGCGACCAAACATCGGAATTGGCACCGCCGCCGATGAAGTTCAGATATTCAAAATACCTGCCCATGAATTTTTCCACCGGTTCCAGTAGCCATCGCGCATTGAAAGCCACGCCTTCAAAAACCGCGCGCAGAATATCTTCCCTGGTATTTTCCAGAGAAAGATTGAATAAGGATGCCCTGATATTGCAGTCATCAACAGGAGAGCGTTCTCCATAAAGCCATGGAGTGAAAATCACGCCGTTGGCCCCCGCAGGAACTCTTTCCACCATTTTATCCAAAAATTTGAAAATATCCGGCGCGCTTTCTTCCAGCATAAGTTCATCTTTATGATAAATTATATTATCCCTTAGCCAGGTCAGGCATTTACCTGCGCTTTCCTGTTCGCTGAGAATTATGTAGCGCCCGGGAATCGGGCTGGGAAATGAACCAAAATTATGCGCAATATCCGTTTTTTTAAAAGGGACATGAGCGGAAATCCATGATGACGTTCCAACGTATAGATGTCCTTCATAATCACGCACGGCACCGGAACCGACGCCGGCGGAAGGCACATCCGGCGTGCCGCCGATTACCGGCGTTCCTTTTTTCAAACCAATCTCTGCGGCGATTTCATCTTTAACCGGCCCCACTATATCTATTGCTCGAATTAAATCAGGAAGCTTTGCGCGATCAATACCGGTCATCTTCAAGAGCTTATCCGAATAAACAACATCGGAAGGATTACGGTTGTCCGTCACCCAATGCAGAAGTATCGAATCGTATGTCGCCGTAAATTTTCCCGTAAAGCACAGGTTAATATAATCTTTCGGCTCCAGAAATTTGTATGTATCTGCATAAATTTGCGGGTGGTTCTCCTTTATCCACAAAATATGGCTTATCGGATCTTTTCCGGCAAGCCCCGGTGCACCACCGGTCAACCTCTGCCATGTTAATATCTTGAACAAGGGATATCCCTGAATTTTCAAGAAGCCCTTCAGAATATTTTTTACTGACTCTGAACCGCGACTGTCCATCCAGATAATGGCATTCATAAGATGTTTGCCTGACTTATCCACCGCTACGGTTCCCGACCATTGCGTGGTTACACTCACGGCAACGATATCATCGGGCGCAACCAGATTTTTACCGATAACTTCTTTTGCAGTGTTTAGTATGGCCTTCCACCATCCCTGGGGATCCTGTTCCGCTCCGCCATCAGGATATAAAATGACCGGCGTGTCCTTGAATTCACTGCCTATAACTTCGCCGTAAACGGAAATCAAGGCCGTTTTAGGTCCGGATGTTCCCAAGTCAACAGCCAAGATACATTTTTTTTGTTCTTTCATGACTTCAACTGTTTTCTGACGACTCACGTAAGCTTTTTTCTAATTATCCGGTGACGCAACTCAAGGCTTTATCCACAATATTTTTAAAATCAGCATCCGGTTCATCCGCAATTTGGTAAAAAACACCGCTATTATGCAAAGAAACGATACCGTGCAGGGCGCTGATACTCTGAATGGCCAGAAATTTTGGATCATCTTTTCCCAAATCCGGCATGGTTTCACGGTACTCGCGAATCACCTTTATCGCTAGAAATAAAACTTTCAGCGAACTACGAAATTCGTCAAAGGATAACTCTTCCTGCGGTGTACCTATGTAATCGCTGTACTGCCTGATGGCTCTGTTAAACATTACGTCATAAATATTCGCGTTTTTAACTCCGAAATCAACGAAAGCGTAAGCCATGTTGCTTATTTTTTCCAAAGGGCTGTCGCTCCTTTCCACGGCATAACTTATCTTGTTGTACAACATGGCATAAGCTTTTTTATGGATGGCAATAAGCAGCTCATCTTTGTTGGAATAATAATTATATAGATTTGCCGCTGTCATTTTCATCTTGGCGCCGATTCTGGCCATAGACAATCTTTCAAAACCATTCTTGACAAGAATTTCGAAGGCGCAATTCAGTATTTTTTCTTTAACGGCATCAATCTCTTCTGGGCTTCTTGTTGCTTTCGGCATCTTTCAATTTTATCCTCATTATTTATAAAATTTGTGAATTTATCTTCACCGATTATTTGCGCTTTATCTTGATCCACTACTCATTTATGTAATTGATAATAAATATTTTTTTTAATAATATAGCGCTAATATCGTTAAATTAACGTCATTAACTTAATATACTTAAATTTTTAAGTCAAGGTATTTAATTTCTCTTTTATAGAAATTTCCATTTGAACTTTTTTTGATTTGGATTTCGTTATTATTATTTTTTCTTGATTTCTTTTACTACGTAATATAGAAAGACGCCAAATTAATTTTATAGAGCTCTCTCCTTGCTCATGGCATGACCATGGGCTTTAGAGCCAAAAGGAGGAATTTTGAAGAGATACGAAGTTATCGCTATCGCCAAGCCTGATTTAATCGAAGAAGGCATCGCTAAGCTTATCGAACGAATCGAAAAAATTATTTTTAAACATCAGGGCATTATCGCTAAAATCGATAAATGGGGGAAAAAACGTCTCGCCTACGAAATTAAAAAGTATAAAGAAGGCCATTATTTTCTTTTTGATTTCGCCGGAGATGGACCGCTTGTTTCCGAAATAGAAAGAAATTATAAAATTGACGACCGTATTCTGAAATTCATCACCATCAAAAAAGATGGCGCCGTCACCCGCGAAGGGATAGACGCGGAAATTGCCGCGGCAGAAACTAAAAAAGAACTGGAAACAAAAGCAGGCGAAGCTCCCGCTTCTGCAGAAGAAAAAACCATTCAACCTGCGGAACAATCGCCGGCAAATGAAAAACCGCGCAGAAGTACGGTGAAAAAAATTGCAAAAAAAGAAACCGAAGAAAATAAAGAGGATTAAAGATGGAAACAACTAATGGAGATAAGCAGGTCAGACATTCGCAAAAAAAATTTTTCCACAGAAAGAAATTCTGTCGCTTTTGCACCGATTCCAATTTAAAGATTGATTATAAATACCCCTCGGTTCTGAATAATTTTGTTACGGAAAGGGGTAAAATTATGCCTCGCCGAATTACCGGTAACTGCGCAAAACACCAACGAGAACTTGCCACCGCGATTAAAAGGGCACGTGCAATTGCCATTATGCCGTTTGTTTCCACCGAAAATAAATAAGGCAACACTTAAGCGGACTCTCTTTTTCTTTTAAAGAGAGCCCGCATCTTTTGTCATAATTAATTTAAAAAAATTTCAGTCATGCCCCCTTTAGACAAGAATGATTTTCGCCTTTTTTCCATTTGCACTATAATCATTGCTGCCGCAACTTTCGTCACATTATTGGGCTCCATCTTCGTTATTTTTCTTCCCCTGATTTTGTTTTACCACCACATCAGCACTGGTTTTCTAAAAACCTGCTGCGTTTTCTTAGTCTCGCTCATCATCTTTTTCCCACTTGGAATTTTTTTTCAACACACAATACCTTACCCGGAAATACTGACACTGGGGCTAAGCGGAACAGTAATGGCAGCAATTGTTCGGAAAGGGGGGTCTTTTCAAAAAACGGTTTCTTTGACATCCTTTACTGTCTTGTCTCTCGTTGGCGCTTTTTTACTTTACAGCGCCCATGCACAAAACACGACCATTGCGCAAATAATTAAAAGTTATGTCGCCGAAGCCATCCAGTATAATCTAGAAATGTACAGCCGCCTGCCGCTGGGAAGAGAAAATATAAATTTGGTGTTGGAAAACAGCCAAAATATCATCGACATATTAGTCAGAATCTTCCCTTCCCTGATTGTTGTGTTGTGTGTTTTTACTGTGTGGTTCAATTTACTTCTGGGAAGAAATCTTCTACGGCAAAAAGGAATTCTTCTCTCCCGCTTAAATTATTTATCGAACTGGAGTGCTCCGGAATTCGTAATTTGGATTTTTATCGCTTCCGGCGCCCTTATTTTTTGGGGAAACTATCAATTAAGTTCTCTGGGCATGAACTTAATGATTATTGTCTGCTTTGTATATTTGCTCCAAGGCCTTGCAATTATTAGCTTCATTTTTCAAAATAAAAACGCGCCTCTTCTTTTCCGTTATTTGATTTATTTTTTCATTGCAGTTCAACAATTTTTTATGCTAGCAGTTGTCGCAGTGGGGTTGTTGGATATTTGGGTTGACTTCCGAAAATTTTTTCAGAACAAAAATATTGTCGCTTAATATTTTATTGTTATTTCAGGTTAATGGAGAGTTTTATGAAGGTAATTCTTAAGCAAAAAGTGTCTTCTCTGGGTAAAGCCGGGGATTTAATAAAAGTTAACGACGGTTATGCGCGTAACTACCTTATTCCCAAAGGCCTAGCCATTGAAGCCGATGAAAAAAATATAAAACTTTTGGAGCACGAAAAGAAAAATATTCTCAATAAAACCCAGAAAAAATACAAAAATGCGCAAGATTTAGCAGCCGCCCTAAGCAACGAAACTCTGACTTTTTTGCGCAAAGTCGGAGATCAGGAAAAAATATTCGGCTCCGTAACCACAAAAGACATTGAAGAAGCGCTTAATAAAAAAGGGTACAACATCGACCGTAAAATGATTATCCCTGGCGAACATATAAAATCGCTGGGAGAATTCAAAGTAAAGATAAAGTTAACCGCCGGCGTGGAAAGCGAAATAAAAATAGTTGTTTCTGGTGAAAAATAATGAAAGATAACGAATCTTCTTTATATAAAGTTCCGCCGCAAAATATCGAGGCTGAGCAATCCATCATCGGCAGCATTCTTTTGGAAAACAGCGCCATCAACAGCGCGTTGGAGATTCTTTCCAAAAATGATTTTTACAGCGAAGCTCATCGCCGGATCTTCGGCGTCATTATTGAACTTTCTGAAAAAAACGAACCAGTCGATTTAATCACTTTAAGCAGCGCCCTCAAAGACAAAAACATGCTGGATTCGGTGGGCGGCACAACCTATCTTGCCTCTCTGGTGGATAGCGTTCCTTCCGCCGCCAATATTGTTCATTATGCCAAAATCGTCAAGGAAAAAGCTGTCCTGCGCGGACTGATTGGTTCCGCAACTGAAATAATCAATAGCTGTTACGACACCGGTTCAGATGTTGACGAAGTTCTGGATAAGGCGGAACACAGCATTTTCGAAATCTCTGAAAATAAAGTAAGGCCTTCATTTTCACCGATTAGAGAAATTGTCAAAGACAGTTTCCGCTCCATTGAAGATCTTTTTGCGCGCAAGCAACTGATTACCGGAGTTCCCACCGGTTTTGAAAAAATGGATGACCTGACTTCCGGATTGCAGAAATCAGAATTGATTATCATCGCCGGACGTCCCAGTATGGGGAAAACAGCCTTTGCTCTTAATATCGCTCAGTATGCCGCCATGGAAGAACAAATTCCTGCGGCTATCTTTTCTCTGGAAATGTCCAAGGAACAGCTTGCTTTTCGTCTTCTTTCCTCGGAAGCGAAAGTGGACTCGCAAAGGTTAAGAAAAGGTTTTCTGGGTGAAACGGACTGGCCAAAGCTGACAACCGCCGCCGGACGTCTTTCCGAAGCACCGATTTTTATCGATGATACCCCCGGCATAACTGTTTTGGAAATGAAGGCCAAGTCGCGCCGCCTGAAAGCCGACCAGGGACTTGGTTTGATTATCGTGGATTACATTCAGCTGATGCGCACCGGCAGTTACCGCGAATCACGTGAACAGGAAATATCCGAAATCAGCCGTTCCTTAAAAGCGCTGGCTAAGGAACTGAGAGTGCCTGTAATTGCTCTTTCCCAACTTAACCGCAAAGTAGAAGAACGTCCCAACCGCCGCCCGCAGATGGCGGATTTACGCGAATCCGGCGCCATCGAACAGGATGCCGACGTTATCGCCTTTATTTATCGTGATGAAGTTTATAACAAATCCGACGATAATCCGGATAAAGGAATAGCGGAAATCATCATCGCCAAGCAGAGAAACGGCCCGACCGGTACAGTAAAATTGGCATTTTTGGAAAAATTCACCAGCTTTGAAAATCTGGCTCGTTCAGACAGCGTGTAATATTCGGAGCAGTTAAGACTTTTTATCCGGTTTCAGATAAGGCAGGGCCAGTTGAACCTTTTTTAACGCCTGTTTTTCAATCTGACGCGCACGTTCTCGGGTGATATTGAATCTGTTGCCTATTTCCTGCAGCGTTTCTGGGTTATCCGCCATAACGCGGTTAACAATTATATAACTTTCTCTTTCCGTAAGGTTGGCCAGCGCGCCGGCGATATTTTTCTGCACCAGACTTCTTTCTTCACTCTTGATCAACGCGGTTTCTTGATTGTCTCCTTCATAAGCCAGAAAATCAATGTGCGTATTGTCCCCATCATCTCCTATAAACTCGTGGAGGGAAACATCGCGTGAACCCAATCTAAGGTCCATTTCCGCCACTTCCGAACCTTTGACGCCCAGAGATTCCGCGATTTCAGCGAATTCCGGATTCTTTTTGGATAGCGTCTCCAATTCCTTCTTCGCCTGGCTCAACTTAAAAAACAGTTTTCTCTGCGCCTGCGTCGTGCCAATTTTAACGATGCTCCATGATCTGATAAGGTAATTCTGAATGTAGGCGCGAATCCACCAGACCGCGTATGAAATGAGCCGGTAGCCTTTATAAGGGTCAAATTTTTTTACGGCGTGAATAAGACCAATATTCCCCTCCTGAATTAAATCGGCCAGTTTAAAACCGTAGTTACGATACTCGTGGGCAATTTTGACCACAAACCTTAGATTGGAAACAATGAGCTTTTCCGCCGCTTCCATATCGTTATATTTTTTCAGACGTACTGCAATTTTGAACTCTTCTTCAGCGCTTAACAGCGGAAAGCGGTTAATTTCAGCTATATATAAATCAAGAGTGCCAACTACGGCGGGTAACTTCAAAAACAATTCTCCCTAATATTTCGTCGCTTATTTTTATCCAACTAAAATATTGCGGTCAAGATATTTTATAGCATGACTTGACAGGAAAAGCTTTCATGTTTAAAGTAAGTTCAATAATATCAGGGGCGAACACAATGAAAACTATTACCAAAACGATGATCGAGCATGCGACCAAAATCGCACGCGCGGTGAAGGCTAACGCTTTCCTTATTTGTGTTGATATCTCTACCGATATTGCCTCCCTTTCAGAGGAAATAAAGAAAAATAAAAAAGTAATAATCGTAAGCCGGGAAAAACAGGAACTGCCCGAAGATATTAAAAAATATGCCCATAAATTAGATGTTCCCAATGTTAACTTGACCCGCCTGGGAAAAATAAAAATAGCTGCTGCTAAAGGAATCGTCTTAGGCTTTTTCAAAAAAGGAGACAAAATCGTCGCGATAAGCGGTGTCCCCAAGTTCGGCTATGCCGACAGTATTTTTGTTATTGACGTCGGCAAGGAATTTGAAATTTTGACCTCAGATTTCATCAATGACGTGTTGGAAGACATCCAGCCGGAAGTATTCAACGCCGTCTTGAATCTTGCCTGTGAACTTGCGGCTCAAGGTCGTGAATACAGAAAAGTCGGCACAATTTTTGTCTTGGGAGATGATGAGAAGGTCATGCAGATGTCTCAGCAAATGATTATTAATCCTTTTCTGGGTTATACGGAAGAACAGCTCAATATTTTAAACCAGGAACTGGAAGAAACCATCAAGGAATTTTCCGCTATTGACGGCGCGTTTATCATCAAAAACAACGGTGTACTGGTAACTGCAGGTCGTCATTTAAACGCCGCTCCGGACATTCGCGATTTGCCTTCAGGTTTGGGCAGCCGTCACATTGCCGCTGCCGGCATTACCAATGTTACCAAAGCCATTGCCTTTGTCGTTTCTGAATCTTCAGGAAATGTTAGTGTTTTCAAAAACGGAAAATTGTTCGTCACGATTGAAAAACCGATAGATTAATGAGGAATTAATTATGCGCTTCGATAAATTCACGCTCAAAGTTCAGGAAGCCCTTCAGGAGGCCCAGTCCTATGCCGGGTCTCTGGGACATCAGGCTATTGAACCGGAACACCTCCTTGTGTGCTTTCTGCGCCAGCAGGACGGCATAGTTTCTTCCATAATAAATAAGCTAAGCGTTTCGCCTCGTCAAATTGAACAGGAATTAGTCAGATTTCTGGAAAAACAGCCGCGCGTCGAAGGCAGTGCGGGACAGGTTTATCTTTCGGGACGTCTTAATAAAATTTTTGATAAGGCGCTTACCGAAGCGGCGCAATTAAAAGATGAATATGTCAGTGCCGAGCATGTATTTGTCGCCATCAGCGAGGAAAAGGCCGGCGAAGCGGCAAAAATTTTGCGTAAGGCGGGCATCACTAAAGACAGTATTTTTAAAGTGCTGGTGGAAATCCGCGGCAATCAGCGTGTTACCGACCCTAATCCCGAAGGAAAATATCAGGCGCTTGAACGCTACGCTAAAGATTTTAACGAATTGGCTAAAAAAGGATCATTTGACCCGGTTATTGGACGCGATGAAGAAATACGCCGCATCATGCAGGTGCTATCGCGCCGCACAAAAAACAATCCTGTTTTAATCGGCGAGCCGGGTGTGGGCAAAACAGCCATCGTCGAAGGTTTGGCGCAACGCATCGTTAACGGCGACGTACCGGAGAATTTAAAAGATAAACGAGTTGTCGGTTTGGATATCGGCGCTTTGATTGCCGGCGCAAAATACCGCGGCGAATTTGAAGAAAGACTAAAAGCGGTTTTAAAAGAAGTGACCAGCGCGGAAGGCCAGATAATCCTGTTCATTGATGAAATCCATACCGTTGTCGGCGCCGGCGCTTCGGAAGGCTCCGTCGATGCTTCCAACATGCTCAAACCAGCGCTCGCGCGCGGCGAATTACGCTGTGTGGGCGCCACCACACTCAATGAATATCGCAAATATATAGAAAAAGACGCGGCGCTGGAACGCCGCTTCCAGCCGATTCTGGTAAAAGAACCCTCGGTGGAAGACACCATCGCTATTTTAAGAGGTTTGAAAGAACGCTACGAAGTGCATCACGGCGTGCGTATCAAGGATTCCGCGATAATTGCCGCGGCGACTCTCTCCAACCGTTATATCTCCGACCGCTTCCTGCCGGACAAAGCCGTGGACTTGATTGACGAAGCCGCTTCACGCCTTAGAATTGAACTTGATTCCATGCCCTCCGAGATTGACGTCATCGACCGTAAAATAATTCAATTAGAAATAGAAAAACAATCGCTGAAAAACGATACGGATAAAAGCACCAAAGAAAGGCGGGAAAAAATCGAAAAAGAGCTGGCCGCGCTCAAAGAAAATTTGAGCCAGATGAAAGCCCACTGGTCGAGCGAAAAAGATATTATTAAAAAAATTCAGAATATCAAAAGCCGGATGGAATCATTAAAGATTGAAGAGGCCAACGCGCAGCGCGACGGCGATCTGGCCAAGGCCGCGGAAATCCGCTACGGCAAGCTTGTGGAACTCAATAAGGAGCTGGAAAAAGACCAGGAAAAACTCACCGAGACACAAAAAAGCAAACAAATGCTTAAGGAAGAAGTGGACGCGGAAGATGTGGCCGAAGTTGTCTCCAACTGGACGGGAATACCGCTTTCCCGCATGATGGAAAGTGATGTGCAGAAACTGATCCATATGGAAGAGCGCCTCAAAATGCGCGTGATCGGTCAGGACGAAGGCATTACTGCCGTATCATCGGCGCTCAGGCGCGCGCGTTCCGGCCTGCAGGACCCCAACCGCCCTATCGGCTCATTTATTTTTCTGGGTCCCACCGGCGTGGGTAAAACAGAACTGGCACGCGCGCTGGCGGAATTCATGTTTGACAATGAACAGGCGATGGTGCGCATCGACATGTCCGAATACATGGAAAAGCACGCCGTGGCGCGTCTGATCGGCGCCCCTCCGGGTTATGTGGGTTATGATGAAGGCGGTTATCTGACAGAAGCAATCCGACGCCGCCCTTACTGTGTCTTGCTTTTTGATGAAATCGAAAAAGCTCATCCCGATGTTTTTAATATTCTGCTGCAAATACTTGATGACGGGCGCTTAACCGACGGTCACGGCCGCACGGTGGATTTCAAGAACACCATTGTGATTATGACCTCCAACGTGGGCAGTCAGTGGATTCAGGATGTTGCGCTCGACGCGCGGGAAAAGCAAAACCGTGCGATGGAAGCCCTGCGCGCGACGTTCAAACCGGAGTTTCTCAACCGCATTGACGATATCATAACTTTCCGCGCGCTGGCGCTCGAGGATATAAACCATATTATTGATATTCAGCTTACGCTTATCGACCGCCGGCTTAAAGAACGGAAAATGAGTATTGAACTTTCAGGGGAAGCGAAAAAACATATCGCGCAAACCGGATACAGCCCTGTTTACGGCGCGCGTCCTTTGAAGCGGGCCCTGCAAAAATTGATTTTGGATCCTCTGGCCATGGAAATTCTCGCCGGTAAATTTGCCGAAGGAGATAAAATCAAAGTCAGTCTGTCGAAAAAAGATGAAATTATATTGACCAAAAAATAATTTTCTCATTATATAAGCTCCATAAATCAAAAAAATTTTTATCACGTGATATACGGAGGAAATGCTCATGGAGGAAAAGAAAAAAGATTCCGGATTTGTGGTAAAAGATAAACGGCTTTTTGGAGAAGACGCTGAACCACGTCCCCAGGATGAACAACCCGCCGCAACGCAAGATAAAAAAGAAAAACCCCCGGAAAAGCCAAAAAAAGTTTCAGAACAGGAAACCGATTATCCAACCGTAAATTTTACCAATTTTATCCTTTCGCTGAGCACTTCGGCTCTCTATCATTTCGGAGATTTCCCCGACTTGGAGGGCGGAAAAACGCAAAAAAATCTGCCGGCGGTGAAACAAACCATCGATATTCTGGATATGCTTCTTGTAAAAACCAAAAATAATCTGGACGAAAACGAAAGCCAGCTAATCCAGCAGGTGATCTACGAGCTAAAAATGCGCTTCATTAAAGAAAAGGGCTGAAATGACCTGGCGTGCTCCGGCGAAACTTAATCTTTTTCTGCGCGTTTTAGGCCGGCGAACAGACGGTTATCACGATATTTTTTCACTGATGCAGAAAATTTCTCTGTTCGACGAGCTCATATTTGAACCTCGCCCGCGGGAAATTACCATCAAATGCCCCAACTCCGATTTGCCGCTCAATGAAGATAATTTAGTTTTTCGCGCGGCAAGGATTATTTTTGATTATGCCAATTATTCTTCAGGAACGGAAATAACTCTGAATAAACAAATACCTTTGGCCTCAGGCCTAGGCGGGGGGAGTTCTGACGCCGCCACTACTTTAATGGCGCTTAACGAAATTTGTTCCCTCGGCCTGCAAAAAAAAGAGCTTATGCAATTGGGAGCGAAACTGGGTGCCGATGTTCCTTTTTTCATTTTCGGCAACAGCGCTTTTGCCTGGGGCATCGGCGATAAGTTAAAAACCTGTAAAAATCTTCCCAAATTGCACTTCGTGCTGATTAATCCTCAGTTCCCCCTTTCCACAAAAACTGTTTATGAAAATCTCAATTTAAGATTGACAAGTGAAAAAATTAATTATAGCATTCCGCGGCTTTGGAGCCTAAGTGACGTAGCGCAGGAATTGCATAATGATTTAGAAGAAGTTTCTATCAAAATGCATCCCGAATTAGGTGATTTAAAGCAAATACTTTTACGGCATGGAGCGCTTGGCGCATTGATGTCGGGTAGCGGTCCCACGGTCTTTGGCATTTACTCGGATGAAAAATCCGCGCGGGATGCTTCTTTGGCCATCGCCAAAGAAGTTTATGGCCGGCATATGGTATTTTTTGCCTGTTCACTATAGCCACCGTGTTGTCCCGCTGTTTGATTTATTGAGTTTGGGGCGTCGTCAAGCGGTAAGACACAGGATTTTGGTTCCTGCATTCGGAGGTTCGAATCCTCCCGCCCCAGCCACGCACGGCAGCAAGAAAGGATATAAATGTTAGAAAAGATTAGAATATTTTCCGGGAATTCCAATATTCCTCTGGCTAAAGATATTTGCAAAAAACTCGGTGTACCGTTGGGCAAAGCGAATGTGACGACATTCAGTGACGGCGAAACACAGGTAGAAATAAACGAAAACGTTCGCGGTATGGACGTTTTTATTATTCAATCCACCTGCTCGCCGGTAAACGTCATGTGTATGGAACTTCTCATTATGATTGACGCAATGAAACGCGCGTCCGCCGACCGGATTACCGCTGTCATCCCCTATTACGGTTACGCCCGGCAGGATAGAAAAGTGGCACCCCGCGCGCCGATTTCCGCCAAACTGATAGCCGACCTTATTACCACTGCCGGCGCCAACCGTGTTCTGTCTATGGATTTACATGCGGGCCAGATTCAGGGCTTCTTCAACATTCCTGTAGATAACCTTTTTGCCACACCTGTTTTGCTCGAGTATATGAAGCAAAACTATCTCAACGACACTGTAGTTGTGTCACCCGACACCGGCGGCGTGGAACGCGCCCGCGCGTTTGGCAAGAGAATGGAGGCATCACTAGCCATCATTGACAAAAGGAGAGAAGGTCCCAACGAATCTCAAGTAATGAACATTGTGGGTAACGTAAAGGACAAGAAAGCCATCATTCTGGACGATATGATAGATACTGCCGGAACGGTAACGCAAGCCGCCGAGGCGCTCAAAAAAGCGGGCGCCATGGAAGTATGCGTATGCTGTACGCACCCGGTTTTATCCGGCCCCGCACTTGATCGGCTTGAAACATCGGAAATCAAGGAAGTTATAGTCACAGACACGATACCGCTTACCGACAGGGCAAAAAAAATCAAGAGAATAAAAGTTCTGTCCGTCGCCGGATTGTTGAGTGAGGCTGTGCGCCGTATTTATTATAATGATTCTGTAAGCTCATTATTTATATAGGAGGAAAAAATGGAGGTAACCGATTTAGCGGCTCAAATACGCAAAGAACAGAAAAAAGGGCCGGCACGCCGCCTTCGCAAAAACGGCTTCGTCCCTGCTGTCTTTTACGGCCGCTCCGCCGAAAATATGTTACTGGCGGTAAAAAATGACACTTTGGTCAAAATACATAGGAACAAAAAAGACCATGCCTTTATCAAATTAATAATTGATGACGGCGAGAAAAAAATAGAAAAGCTGTCCTTGATCAAGGAATTACAGATTCAGCCTTTAACGGGCCGCTTTTACCATGCTGATTTTTATGAGATTGACATGAAACACAAGCTCACCGTTGATGTTTCCTTAAATCTTGTCGGCAAACCTGTGGGTGTAGATAACGGCGGTGAATTGCAGCATATCAAACGAGAAGTTAAAGTTTCATGCCTGCCCGCAGACCTTCCCGATCATATCGATGTCGATGTTACCAGCCTCGATATCGGAGACTCGATTAAAGTAAAGGATATGAAAGTTCCCGAGGGAGTCACCATTATTGACCCTCCTGATGCGGCGGTGGCCTCTGTAGCTGTAATTAAGGTAGCCAAGTTAGAAGAAGCCGCTGTGGAGGTTACGGCTGAAGAAGGAGCGGTTGCGGAAGGCGCTGAAGCTACCCCGGCCGCTGAAGCAGCTGCTGCGGCACCTGCGGAAAAAGCAGAAAAGGACAAAAAAGAAAAAAAGGAAAAATAATACCGGGTGTAATGATTGTGCCCCTCAATGCTTTCAAAAATACTTCAGCGCTTTAAAGGTGCGAGGGAGCCTGTCATGTATTTAATTGTTGGCCTGGGCAATCCGGGGAAACGCTATAAATTAAGCAGGCACAACATCGGTTTTATGGTGGTTCAGAATCTGGCCACCAAAATCGGTGTGGAGTTAAAACAAAAAAGCTTTGATGCTCTGTGGGACAAGGGCCAGATTAAAGGCAAAAAAGTTATTTTAGCTCTGCCTCAAACATACATGAATTTGAGTGGTACTGCGGTGAGGCAGTTACAGTCGTTCTTTAAAACTGATATCAGCAAAATCATTGTTGTTCATGATGATCTTGATTTGCCTTTCGGCGCCCTTCGCCTGAAAACTTGCGGAGGAAACGCGGGACATAAAGGGTTGTCATCCATCACCTCCCATCTTGGTTCTTCCGATTTTACAAGGATAAGACTGGGAATCGGCAAACCGTTTGACAAATCCCTCACTGAAGGTTATGTCTTGGAACCTTTCACTGATGAAGAAAAAAGCATTTTGCCGGAAGTTATAGATTGGGCAAGCGATGCATGCGCTGAAATTGTTTTGACGAATATGGTAACAGCTATAAACAAGTACCAGACAAAAAATATAATTTTCCACAAAAAGGAGGACTAGTTAATGTTGCAAAACAAAAGAACTATCTGGACAATTTTACTGAGCGGCATTGTTTTTCTTTTGCTTGCCGGTACCGCTTCCGCTGGCGAAGCGGATATCAAGTTGCCCGATCTGACCAATATCGCCTTTCTTGGAGGCAGTTTGACGGGCATGATGATTTTAAACATTGGACTGGGTATTTGCGTCATCGGAATGGTTTTCGGTTTGATACAATACATGCAGACAAAAAATCTTCCCGCGCATCAGTCAATGTTGGATGTGTCTAAAACCATCTGGGAAACCTGTAAAACCTATTTGCTGCAGCAGGGTAAATTTTTGATCGGCCTGTGGATACTTATCGCCGTGTGTATCGTTTATTATTTTTACGGCCTGCAGGGAGCAGAATTTAACGGCGTGCTGATTATTCTCTTCTGCTCGGTGATGGGAATTCTTGGTTCCTATGGTGTCGCCTGGTTTGGTATCCGCATCAATACCGTCGCCAATTCCCGAGCTGCTTTTGCTTCCATGAGCGGCAATCCTTTGAACATCGTAAATATCTGCCTGCGTTCCGGTATGAGTGTCGGCCTTCTGCTGGTCAGCATTGAACTGTTTTTCATGATTATCATTCTGGCCTATATTCCCAAAGAATTAGCCGGTCCCTGCTTTATCGGTTTTGCCATCGGTGAATCGCTCGGCGCTTCCGCTCTGCGTATCTGCGGTGGTATCTTCACCAAGATTGCTGATATCGGTTCTGACCTGATGAAAATCGTTTTCCATCTTCCTGAAGACGACCCCAAAAACCCCGGTGTCATCGCCGATTGTACCGGTGACAACGCTGGTGACAGTGTCGGCCCCACGGCAGACGGTTTTGAAACCTACGGCGTTACCGGTGTCGCCCTGATTGCCTTCTTGGCTCTGGCGCTCGCCTCTACTCCGGAAATGGGCGGCAAACTTATCGTCTGGATTTTTGCCATGAGAATTCTTATGATTTTGACTTCTCTCGCATCGTATTTTGTCAATGACGCCATCAGTAAAGGCGCTTTCTCCGGTAAAAAAGATTTTAACTTTGAGCATCCGCTGACCAATTTGGTCTGGATAACATCCCTCGTCTCCATCGGCGTTACTTTTCTCGCCAGCTATTATCTGCTGGGAGACCTGACTGAAGAGGAATTACAGAGTTTGTGGTGGGCACTGGCGTCAATCATCAGCTGCGGCACTATCGCCGGCGCGTTGATTCCGGAATTCACAAAAATATTCACCAGCACATCTTCCCGTCATTGCGAGGAAGTTGTCAACGCTTCCAAGCAGGGCGGCCCCTCACTGAATATTCTTTCCGGTCTGGTTGCCGGTAATTTTTCGGCGTTCTGGTTAGGATTAGTTATCACCTTCTTGATGTTTGTTGCTTATATGGTATCACAAAATGCAGCTATCATGGCCATAATGCCTGAAGCGTTTAAATTTGCCGCTCCCGTGTTTGCCTTCGGTCTGGTGGCTTTCGGTTTCTTGGGCATGGGCCCGGTAACCATCGCCGTGGACAGCTTCGGGCCGGTCTCAGATAACGCCCAGTCCATTTACGAGCTTTCCATGATTGAATCACGCAAAGACGCTAAAGCCGTTGTTAAACAGCACTATGGCATTGAACCGGACTTTGAACTGGCTAAACACTTTTTAGAATCGGCAGATGGCGCGGGCAATACTTTTAAAGCTACGGCAAAACCCGTGTTGATCGGTACCGCTGTCGTCGGCGCTACTACGATGGTGTTCGGCATCATCATATTGCTGGAAGGTCTTTTCGGTAACGTTATCGCCAAACTATCGCTTGTACAGCCGGAAATCATTCTCGGTTTGATTATGGGCGGCGCGGTCATTTATTGGTTTACCGGCGCTTCCATTCAGGCGGTCACAACCGGCGCTTATCAGGCGGTTGTGTTTATTAAAAAGAACATCAATCTGGACAAAAAAGAAGCTTCCATTGAAGACTCCAAGAAAGTCGTTCAGATTTGTACACAGTACGCGCAAAAAGGAATGATTAACATCTTCATCGTCATTTTCTTCATGACGTTGGCTCTATCTTTCTTCAATCCTTACTTCTTTATCGGCTATCTTATCGCCATTGCCTTCTTCGGACTTTTCCAGGCGATCTTCATGGCCAATGCCGGCGGTTGCTGGGATAACGGAAAAAAGATTGTCGAAGTGGATCTGAAGATGAAAAACACGCCGTTGCATGAAGCGACTGTTGTAGGCGATACCGTCGGCGACCCGTTCAAAGACACGTCTTCGGTTTCTTTGAACCCGGTCATCAAGTTCACGACACTGTTTGGTTTGCTGGCTGTGGAAATAGCTGTTACCATGACCAACACCAATTTAAAATATGGTCTGGCTATAGCTTTCTTCCTCATCGCGCTGATTTTCGTTTATCGCTCATTCTACAAGATGAGAATTGCCAGCGATAAGCTTGGTGAATGATAGGTACAAAACTACTTAACCAACAAAAAAGCGCCCCGTTGCGGGGCGCTTTTTTGTTATTTCCAGTGTTACTCCAGCGGCATATGTTTTTACTCTATTAGGCCGCTTTATTGCTTTTCACGTTTAAATTCTTATTATTCATGTTCTTACCGTGAAAACGTTATCCGTCAACTCTTTATAATTTTTCTTAAAACCAGCTTTATCGCGATATATGGGAACAAAAAGAAAATAAAGGCGCAGGTTTTGATTAGGGCCATGCCATAGTAAAAAAGCAAATCATAAGCATGGCTGCTTAACTCGAACCAGCGCGAATGTAAATAATAAGCCCAGTCTCCCAAAAGAAAAAAGAAAACAACCCATAAAAACAACAGTGCGATTGTCAGAAAGAAGCAACGGATAAATATTCCTGCCATACTTTCCAGCAACATTATTTGTTCATCTCTGTTCATCATCACCACCCCTTAAAATTATTTTTTTTAATTTCCCCTCACCTAAAGAAAAATAACGCCGTTCACATTCCTCAGCAATAAAATTTTAAAATTAAGAACCACTGTCTTATTTATATCAGCGATAATAAATTATTTTATTCCTTATCTGACCAAACACACCTTCTTTCTTTACTTATTTAATCATATAATTTTAAAATATTAACTCAAAACAATCTGGTTTTTGTCAGTTCCGTTTGTTCGTTACACCTTATCGTATTGCAGAAAAATCATAGAAAATGTAGCACGTCCCTGCGTGGCGGAACGTAAATCAGTGGAATATCCGAACATGGCCTTAAGGGGTACCTTTGCTTTTATTTCGCTGATTATTCCTTTGGGATTTACGGCCTGAATTTCACCATGACGCGAATTAATATCGCCGATAACATCACCCATGAATTCTGCCGGTGTGATTATATCTACGAGCATTATCGGTTCGAGTAATACCGGTTCCGCCCTGCCAACTGCCTCACGAAATGCGGCGGACGCGGCAATCTTATAGGCCTGAATTGATGATTCGCCTTCCCGAAAAGTGCCGCCAGTCACCACCGCGCCAACATCTGTTACCGGATAGCCATTTAGCACGCCGCTCATTGCCGCTTCTTGAATTCCCGTAATAACAGCCTCGTGATATTCGGTGGGAATCGCGCTTTCCTGAGCCATAATGATTATTTCATTACCCATTCCTCGTTTGCGCGGCGTCAAGGTTATGCGCACATGGCCAAAATGCTTTTTCTCTCCCAATTCCCTTTCAAAGATACCTTCGGCTTCCGCTTGCCTGAGTATCGCTTCCCTATAAACAACACGTGGCCTTCCGACGTTTACGCGCGCCTTAAATTCTCTTTGCAACCGGTCAACAATAACTTCTAAGTGCAGTTCTCCCATTCCGGATATCACGGTTTGCGCCGTTTCTTCCTCGTACTTAACTCGGAGAGTCGGGTCTTCGTCCAAAAGCTTTTCCAGCGCCACATTCAATTTTTCCTGATCCGCCGGTGTCTTGGCTTCAATCGCCTGACTGATGACCGGCTCATAAAATTCTATTCGTTCCAGGATAATCGGGGTCTTTTCATCGCAAAGCGTATCACCGGTGGTCGTCTCCTTTAATCCCAGTACGGCCACTATGTCGCCTGCCGACGCTTTTTCGATTCTCTCCCTCTTGTTGGCATGCATCCGCAGAAGGCGGGCGATTTTTTCCTTTCTTTTCTTTACGATGTTATAAATTTCACCATTGGCCAGTATTTGACCGGAATATATACGTAAATAAGCGAGTTTCCTCCCCTCGTCCAGCATGATTTTAAAAGCCAACGCCGCGAATGGTTCCTTATCCGAACTGTGTCTGATTTCTTCTTTTTTGGTAATCGGATTAATGCCTTTAACCGGAGGAATATCCTCAGGGGAAGGCAAGTAAGCGACAATTGCGTCCAGCACCGGTTGTATGCCCTTATTGCGCAGTGCCGCGCCGCAGAGCACCGGGACTATCTTTAATGAAATTGTCGTTTCTCTTATCGCTTTTTCTATTTCCCCCGTTAAAATTTCTTTACCGCTCAGATATTTATCCGCAATTTCATCATCGTATTCGGCAAGTACTTCAATCATCCGTTCGCGGTTTAATCTGGCGGACCCGGCATATTCTTCCGGTATTTCCTGCGCTTTATATTCCAAGCCTTGCGTTGAATCATCCCAGGTCAAATATTTTTGATGAATTAAGTCAATGACGCCTTGAAAATTATCTTCACTACCCGCGGGTATCTGAATCGGCAGTGCAGCAGAGGAAAACCTTTTGCGCATTGTACCGATTACGCCGAAATAATCGGCACCCACTCTGTCCATTTTGTTAATGAAAGCTATTTTGGGCACGCCGTATTTATCCGCCTGATGCCAAACCGTTTCTGATTGCGGCTCCACACCACCCACGGCGCAAAAAACCACCACGGCGCCGTCGAGCACGCGCAACGATCGCTCCACCTCTATGGTGAAGTCGACATGACCGGGAGTATCAATAATATGAATGTCATGATTTTTCCACGCACAGGTCGTAACTGCCGAAGTTATCGTTATGCCCCTTTCTTGCTCCTGCGGCATCCAATCCATCACTGCTTCACCGTCATGCACCTCACCCATTTTATAGGATTTACCGGTATAAAAAAGAATCCTTTCGGAAACTGTCGTTTTACCGGCGTCAATGTGGGCAACAATACCGATATTTCTCGTGCGGGATATTTTTGACTTGGACGCCATAGAGAATCAGCTTTTCCCCTCCTGCGCCTTAACAATCAGTTCCTTATTCGGTTGGAAATAATTTTTGGTCGAAATATGCCCCTTGATGGAAGACGTTTCTTTTCCTTCAACCAGTATCTTTACCCTTTTAACTTCGTCGACGTTTTGGGTAATGGAATTGACCAGAGAATATATGGTAATCATCTCAGCCGCAGAGCCGCCCGGGTGCAGTTTTTTTAAATTGGAGTTAAAGTTAACAGAAGCAGTCCCTCCCCTGTCAACATTAACGTCTTTTACCTCGACACCGTCGGGGAAAGTATCGATCAGGCCGGCTTTTGAACCGTTGAGCAATGCTTTTACGATTTCTTCTGTCTGCCGGGCCGGGTTATCTTCCTTGATTACATAACGTTTTTCCGGTAGCAGAAAACGCTCCTGCCGATCGGAAAAATAAATTGTTACCGCATATTTTTCTTTCTTCCGGAGAGAATCCTTATCCACAGCAGGGAACAACGCATTAAATAAAATCAGAAAGAAAATAACCAGCACGATAAATATCGAACCGAGAATAGCTAATAAATAGAGTATTCTTGTGGATTTTTTTTTCTTCCTATTTTTAGCCGCGGCAACGCGTCGTTGTCTCTTTGTTGTCATAATCTGCACTACACCTCGTCAAAAAACTGCGCCAATCTAGGGCATTTTGCCACTACTGTCAAGCATAACAAGCCGCTATTATGTTCCGTAATAATTTTTGATCAGATAATAAACAAACAGCCCGTGTTTTAAGACACGGGCTGTTTAATGTTTTAAATTTAATATTGATTAATAATTTTCCGCCAAAACTTCATAATAGGACTGGGGATGCTTACAGGCGGGGCATTCTTTTGGGGCCTCCGGTCCTTCATAAACGTATCCGCAGTTAATGCAGTGCCACTTTGTCGCTGTCTTTTTTTTGAATACTTCGTCGTCATCGATGTTTTTGGTCAGTTTTCTGTAGCGCTTCTCGTGAAACATTTCTACTTTGGCTATCTGGTCGAAAGACCTCGCAATTTCCTCAAAACCTTCTTCTCTCGCAATCTTTGCGAAATCCGCGTAAAGGGTACTCCATTCCATTTTTTCGCCATCGGCCGCCGCTTCCAGATTTTGTCTTGTAGTGCCGATAACCCCGGCAGGATAACCTGCCGTAATCTCCACCTCACCGCCTTCCAGATACTTAAAAAATACTTTCGCGTGTTCCTTTTCGTTTTCCGCCGTCTCTAAAAATATTCTGGAAATTTGTTCAAAACCTTCCTTCTTGGCGGCGCTGGAAAAATAAGTGTATCTCGTTCTGGCCTGGGATTCCCCGGCAAAAGCAGCAAGCAGGTTTTTTTCCGTCTTTGTTCCCCTAATTGATTTTCCCATCAAGCATTCTCCTTTCTTTTAAATTTCACTTTTTTACCCTTGAGCTCATTTCTTTACCTACAGAAAAAGCCTTTCCTAAATATTTTCCCACTCCATAATAAGCCTGTATTTCCGGCCCATAAATAATCGGACTTATTTTTAAAATATCCGGCAAACCGTCATCCGTCAGCATTTTTTCATCCACTTTGACATCAATAATCTCTCCTATAAAATGTGTATGGATACCTATCTCCATCATGCCAGTCAATTTACACTCCAATGTCATGGGGAATTCCTGTATGTAAGGGGCGTCAACAATGTCGCTTTTTACCGCCGTAATGCCCGCGCCGCCAAATTTATCTTCATTTTTACCGGAAACAATTCCACAATAATCAGCTATTTTAACCTGTTCGGCGGAAGGCACATTTACCGTAAACGCTTTCCTGTGCAGGATGTTCTCGTAAGTGTATCTCGATTTTCTGAGAGAAACCGCCACAGAAGGAGGCTTCGAGCTACATACTCCTCCCCAGGCTACTGTCGCCGCGTTAGGCCTGTTATTTTTATCAAACGTTGCCACCACCCATACGGGTGTCGCAAAAACCAGCGTCTTTGCTCCAAAAGATTTTCTCATAAAAGGCTCCTTTTTGACATTAATCAGATTGATTTTTTAATTTCAATCCAATAAATTAAATGATAACATCATCGATATCAAAGCATGTTGCCGACTGCATTTTTTTATCTGGTTTGTGCATAACATAAAGGCGGCTATCGTGGAAAGGGATGTTTTGATTTTTCTTATAAACGCATAATTATCAGGAGGTTCCATTATTATGACCAATATTATGCCTGAAGGAGAAGACCTAAAAAAAGCAGTACAATGGATATCGGCCAAACTGGAGGAAAAAAAGACTGAACCCTTGGCCATACTGATAGAAAATGCCGTTTTTAAATTCGACTTATCTCCGAAGGACGCTGATTTCTTGACAAGGTTTTTCGGTAAGCGTAATGTGGATAAATAAAAAATTATTACAATTGTAAACCGCTCAAGTCGACTTGCTCTATTTTATCCGGCTTCCAGCGGGGCGTGTCATTTCGCTCAATCAATCTTGCCCTTATCCCCTCAACATAGTCCGGTTGCCGCGTGATAAACTTTGCCGCCTTTAATTCCGAGGCAAAAACATCGCCCAGGGGACGTCTTTCATTAAAACGCAGCAACTTTAACGTCAGGACTAAAGCAGTGGGAGATCTTTCGGCAATACTGCCAAAAACACCGTCACAAAGTTTCTGGTGGTTACCACATTTTTTTAAAGAATCCAATATTTCCCGTAAATCAGATTTTCCCGCAAAATATTTCGCTACCCACTCATCCATATCATTTTTTTCAGGTATGTTGTAATCCAGATACGAAGATATCATTTTCACAATTTTGAAGGATAGGTTTTTTCTGTCTGAACAAAAATTTGTTTCGTAATTTTCCAGAGTAAATATTACTTGAGCAACATCCCGGGACATAAAATAATGCGTGGCCAACCCCAGACGCACAGATTCCTTTCCGAGCATATCATATCCCGTCAGGCTTAAATATTCAGGGTAACCTTTTGGACACTTCGAAAACAGCCAGCCGGTAGCGCCTACATCAGGGAAGAAACCGATTTTTGTCTCCGGCATGGCCATGCGTGTGCGTTCTGAAACCAGTATAATGTCGGCGCCCGCGGCAATACCCAGCCCTCCTCCCATCGTCACTCCGTCGGCAATAACAACGATTGGCTTGGGGTATTCATGAATCATCAAATCAAGGGCGTATTCCTTTTCAAAAAACATGTTGACTTCATTGCACCGGTTTTCGCTTATCTTTTTCGCAAGCTCCCTGACATCTCCCCCCGCGCAAAATCCTTTGGCACCATATCCATAAAAAAGAATGAACTTACATTGGGCATTTTCCCGCGCTTCTTGCAGATAGACGGTAATATCATCAATCATCTCGACCGTGAGGCTATTAATCGTCTCCGGCCGGTTGAGTATTATTGCCGCCATGGATTTTGCGGCCCGAAAAATAACTTGTTGGTTTTTTCTGTTTTTCTCCATATTATTTTAAGCACGGCGCGAAAAACAACCATCCCTTTGCCGCATAAAATACGCAAGCATTATAATTACTTACATAAATGTATTTTATTCTAAACAGTTTGCTTTGCTTTGAGTAAATCGCGGATTTCCGCAAGCAGTTTTTCTTCTGTTGTTGGCGGAGGTGGCGAAGATGCCTCCTCCTGCTTCCTGCTTTTGATGATCATACCCAGGAATTTGACAATAAAGATATAAAGAGCGATGGCGATAATCAGAAAATTTACGACTTCTCCGATGAACAGTCCGTAAGGAATTTCCTTTCCATTGATTACCCATTTCCAGGCCAGATACCCCTGCTCGCCGGGCATAACAACGCTAATCGCCGGCATAATGATATGTTTAACCAGCGAATCTATGATTTTCCCGAACGCGGCGCCTATGACAACAGCGATAGCCAGGTCAACAACATTGCCCTTCAGTGCAAAATTTTTGAATTCTGCCAATATCTCCGACATTTTCTTTTTTGCATTCATATTCTTTCCTTTCCCAAAATAATTAACAGTTACTCAACCTTTGCCATTTCCTCGTAAATTTTTAATTCTATGGTATAAAAAAGATTTTCATACTGTCTCTCTTCCAATAACCTGCGCATTTCCCATCCGGTTTTCGTTTTTTTCTCCGTAATCACGGAAAGCACAACCTCGCACTCCTTCCAGTTAAGCCTTTTGACCCGCGCCATGCTTTTTGTTCGCCAATCATCCTGCGTGACGTAATCCGTCCTCACGCTTTTCTCTTCCTTGTTTATAACTACATCGCTGCCCATTTTTTTATCCCGGAAGACGCCGGCAATAGCCCTTAAAATTATTTCTTCTTTCGCGGCAAATGTCTTGTGGTATTCATCAGGTTTTGTAATCACAACATTCCCGATCCGGGCCCCACAGGAGAGAATCGGAATGAGCACAAAAAAAGTAGCAAAAAGAAAAAATTTGCGTCTCCCCGGTTTTTCTCTGTCATAAGAAATCATAGGTGCTATTTCCTGTTGCCGTTTATCCACCAGTCGCTCTTTTCTTTAAACCACCAATGGGAAAAATCCGTGCTGAGGATTTTTGCGGCCAGCTCTTTGGCAGTTGTTGTGTTGAGCCTTTTGAGCGCGTAGTTTATCCACTCTTCGGCGTATTTATTCCCCAAATCACCATATTCTTTGAGCTGCAGGATCAAAGCCAGCTGATCAGCATCCATGGCAATCTGTGCTTCCCTTGTCTCCTTTTTATTGAACTCATCAATTGCTTCTTTAATTTCGTTGCCGAAAGATATTCCCTCGGTTAATTCCCGCACGGCCTTTTCCTCATCAACATCAACGTACTTCTTATTGACATAATTCATATCGCCGGTGCGCGCCTCCGGCAAATCGTGAAAAAGGCACATCTTAAGCACGCGATTTTCATCAAGGGTGTTGTCCATTTTACATAGTGTGTATCCCACAAACAACGTCCGCAAAATATGCTCGGCTACGGATTCTTTTCCGCTGCCCAGGAACTGATACCCGGTGCGAGGCGTTTTATTCAGCATTCCTACTTCAAACAAGAAATCAGCCATTCTGTCCATTTTCACCCTTTCTTCAACACCTTGATGCGATTACCCATCATCTCCGACATCTTTGTGACCTGCAATTGCAGAGAGGCAATGCTTTCCGGTCTCATGGCAATAATTTTATCCACCTGCGCTTTCCAGTATTCAAGAATTTCTACTTCCTTTTCCCGTAATTTTTTTTCGTATTTTTCCTGAAATTCTCTTATAAAAACATTTGATGAATCTACAGAAGCCATGGTCACCCCCCCCTTTTTAAGGAATGGTAAGCATTATATCATTGGAGGTCAAACTTGCAACGGTCAATTTGCAAATCATATTTGACAGGATACGCCAAATACTATAAGTAAGCGCCGGAACAAACGACTAAGCAGAAGAAAAGATGAGCACAAAACCGCAATCTGAAGATATCGCCGGCGGACAAGCCATCATTGAAGGAGTGATGATGCGCCACGGCAACAAAATTGCCGCGGCAGTTCGTTCTCCGAGCAAAGAAATCATTTTTCAGGAAAGTGAATATGTTTCTTTAACCAAGCGTTACAAATTCCTGGGCTGGATGTTTATCCGGGGCACTGTTACGCTGTTCGAAATGATGCTTGTCGGAATCAAGGCTCTGATGTTTTCCGCTCAAATCGCCCTCTCGGAAGAGGAGAAAAAGCCGGGAGATTGGGAAATGTATCTCTCCTTCGCGGTTAGTTTTGCCGTGGCTATTTTTTTCTTTATCGTCGTTCCCGCTTTCTTTTTCACGCAAATCAAATCTTGCGTCAGCAATCTGCTGTTATTGAACTTTCTGGAAGGGTGTTTGCGTCTCGGTATATTTCTTTGTTTTCTGGCTTCCACCCTGCTTTTGTCAGACATGCGCCGGGTCTATATGTATCACGGGGCGGAACACAAAACTGTTTTTGCCTGGGAAAACGGCCAGGAATTGACCGTGCAAAATATCAAAGATTTTTCCACCCGCCATCCCCGCTGCGGCACCAGTTTTATTTTGTTTGTCATGATTGTTTCCATTCTTGTCTTTTCTCTGCTGGGCCGTCCTGATTTTCTTCACAGAGTCGTCTATAAATTATTGCTGATGCCTGTCGTCGCCGGAATTTCCTATGAAGCTATCCGCTTCACGGGAAAATACACTAATTCGAAACTCGTCCAGCTGCTAAGCTGGCCGGGCCTTGCCCTGCAAAAAATAACCACACGGGAACCCGATGATGATCAGATAGAAGTGGCAATTGCGGCAATGAAAAAAGTGACCTGAACCGTTTCCCTTTTCCTAATCTCCTCGCCGAAGGATTCAAGATAATCCTTATAAGAGTTTGACTTTTATTAGTCTTTGAAGTATTTTACCTGACAAAACATATAATCTCTTGATTATTATTTCTTTTTGAGGGGAAAAATAAAAATGGCTAAGCAATTTTTTCGGGCATTTTTCGCCGTGCTGCTTGTTTTAGTTTTTTCCTGTCAGGTCGCCACAGCAAAAGAAGATACCGCTCAAATAACCTTAAGCAAGACAGCTCTGCCAAAAAGTAAATTATACACTTACACTGTCAAAAAAGGCGATATTTTATCCGTGATCGTAAGAAACATTCCCGGAATCACCGAAAAAGACATAGCAGATAATTATCTGCTCATCCAGGAACTCAATCCAAATATTAAAGACGTAAATAAGCTCTCTGTCGGCCAAAAGCTGATTCTTCCCGGCAAACCCCACACTGAAGAAGATGGACAAAAAATCGCTTCCGCCGCCTCTCCCGAAGCGCAAACCCAGGCCGTATCTACCGTCGGGACTAAAACATATGTAATCAAAGAAGGTGATAATTTATTCAGAATAGTAGTGCGCGAACTCGGAATCACTTCCAACGTAAAGGAAAAGCTCGAACTTATTAAGTCAATTAATCCGCACATTAAAGATGTGACCAAAATTTACGCAGGCGACACTATACTGCTGCCCACAAAAGACTTTTCCCCCATACCGACGGCGAAGCAACAGGCCGCTGTCACCGAAGAGGAAAAATTAATCGAGGAAAGCATCAGCCATCCCGAAACAATCATCGAAGCGAAAGATAAGATTGCCATGCCTCCGGAAGCTCGCCTGGCTGTTATCAAACATGTTGTCACCCAGATGAACGCCACGGTTACCGCCAGCGGCAACTATTATCTTCCCCTTCCGAAGGGAGGACAGGTAACCATCGATTGTTCAAAAATGCCGGTTATTGAATTTGAAAACAATACCACCATATTCCTCGACCTGGAAGACAGAGCTCCTGACGACCTTAAAAATATCATCAGCGACAACTGGAAAAATTTTTCTTTAGTCAAAGTTACACAAAAAGACGATGTTATCGTCGTCTTAAGAAAGATTTTCGACGCGGCGAAAAATTACAGCATGACAAAACAAAACAAGCCGCTCACCATAGGAGCGCCTCTTTCCGCGGAATTTTTTGTTGACTGGGTAATCAAAGAAACCACCACTCGACAAATACCCCCACTGACACAAGGATTGCGTATCCTTTATGAAAATGATTTGCTTTTTCCCCGGGCGTTAAAAAACTTTGCGCAGAGAAACGGTTTAATCATAACGGAAATTTCCGCGCAGAAAGGAATTGTGGGAAAACCGGAAGAAATTTATTCTTTGCCTCCGGTAACCAAATATCCGTCCACCTCTGCCAAGGAATTTTCTTACGCTCTTTTGTCAGATTTGGGTCTGCGCCCTGAAAAAGACGTCGACATTAAAATATTCGATACCGAAAAAGACGGCATAAATCTTTCCATCAAGGCCGATGTTCTGGTCAACACGGGGGATTCCAAATACATTGTTTTTTCACGGGAATTATCGCCACAGCTGATTAATGTGCTTACTCAAGCCGGCAATAAGCTCATCTTCCTGAGCGATAACGATTCGCCAAAATATATAATGGAAAGAATGCTGCAGGCCATGAACATACCCGCTTACTTCGGGCATTTCTCCTTTTCCGGTTTGGAACGCAAACAGGCTTCTTTCACGTTGTCTTTTAGCGGAACAAAAATCAAGACAAGTAAAGATATATACGTCATTGATTTTAATATTGCTCAGGAAATACGTGGCTTGTTGCAGGAAATGTGGTCAGCAAATATTGCCGAATACTGATATAATCCTTTCATAAAAAGGAAAATATTATCGGCGCTGCGTTAGATAATATTGACGCGACGCTTCTATTTTACATATAAGTTACCTGATCGGTTTTAAGCGCATGCCCAAAGCTATTGCCCTTTTCTCCGGTGGCCTGGACAGTATTCTCGCCGCCAAACTTATCGCCGCGCAAAATATTGAAGTTATCGGCCTGGCTTTTACAACTCCTTTTTTCGATTCAAGCAAGGCCGAAGCCTCCGCCAAAAATATAAATCTTCCGCTTCTTGTTGAGGACATCACTCCTGAATATTTGGAAATGTTGAAAGCGCCCCGCTACGGTTACGGCAAGCATATGAATCCGTGTATCGACTGCCATACTTTGATGTTAAAAATCGCCGGAAGAAAGATGGAAGTCATGGGCGCCGACTTTATTGTGACCGGAGAAGTATTGGGGCAACGCCCCATGTCTCAGACAAAACAATCCTTGAATCTTGTCGCAAAAAACTCCGGATATGCCGATTACATTTCCAGGCCGCTTTCCGCGCAGCTGTTGGAACCGATAAAAGCCGAACGAGAAGGGAAACTGAACCGCACCAAACTCATGTCCATTTCCGGGCGCGGACGAAAAGACCAGATGCTCCTGGCCAAATCTTTCGGAATCATCCATTACCCTCCGCCCGCCGGAGGCTGCTTGCTTACCGATCCCATGTTTTCCCGGCGGTTGCGTGAATTGCTGAATCATTCAGAAGGCCGGGAAATACGCGATTATATTTTATTGAAATTCGGCCGGCATTTCCGCGCGGAAGACGGCGCAAAAATTATTGTAGGAAGAAACAGCCAAGACAACGAACAGCTGCAAAGGCTATCCAGCGAAAACGACCTGGTGTGTTATATGGCCGAAGTTCCCGGTCCTTACGTTCTTGTGCCTTACGGCAAGCATTCCTCGCTGAAACTGGCCTGCGCGCTTTGCGTACGTTATTCTGACGCCTCCGGCGATGGCGAAGCCTCTGTTATCTTTCGCCAAAATCAAAAATCATCAGTGATTAAAAGCGGGGCATTGCCGAAAGAAGACTGTGAACGTATCATTATCATTTAAGGCGGCAATATTTTTTGCTTGCCTGATGCTGCGAACGCAAAAGGTCATCTACTGTCTTCACCGGATTAAAGACCTTTAAAGGGAATTCAACAAAGATTGTATTCCAGCGGGCCATGGAACCATTCCACAAACCCGGCATTTCCTGTGCTTTTATTTGCCTGCCCTTTTCCATCTTGATAGTAATAAGGTAAGCGTCTTCGTTGACATAGTTTTTCAAGTCAAATTTCTCGCCTCTGTAATTCTTTGTGCAGCAAACCATATCTACCGGATTGAAATATGACGCCTGCGACCAGAGAGATAACTGTGATGGAAGGGTTTTATTCACATGCGCGGATTCCACAATCTGCAGGGATTGCATCTTATTTTTTTCTTGTATCCAAAAAGGAGCCCCTCCCGGCTCGCCGGCATTTCGTACCATCGCGCATACGCGCAACGGTCGATTCAAATAAGAAAATATTCTTTCCCTCTTCTGCCGTGCTGATAAACCGCGAAAATCGGATTCAAAAACAATATTAATTTTATTCCGGCAATAATCGGCGATGGCATCAATTTCATTTCGGGAAAGTTCTCCCTTTTCCATTTTCCTCAAAAAGGCAAATATTTCCTCCCGTATGTGAAGCGCCAATCCGCCCAGCAATTTTTTATAAGGAAGTATTTTTTCAAGATGAGAGGCCGGAACAATGTTATCAATATTTTTAACGAAAATTAAATCTGCATCTAGTTTATTCATGTTTTCCAGCAAAGCGCCGTGTCCGCCGGGGCGGAAAACAAGCCTGCCGGCACTGTCTCGGCAGGGCCGATTGCGCGTGTCTACAGCAATAACATCAGTTGAGGGGGACTGAACAGACAAATCAATTTTATATTTCACCTTAAAGATATTTTCATATTTTTTTTTCAAAGGCCTTACCGCCGCGGCAACGATTTCCAGGTGCTCCGGAGAAACAGTAAAATGAAGGCGACAGACGCCTTTGGCGTCGGAAATGTAACCTGCCGCCTCCAAAAGGTGTTCTTCGAGTGCCGTGCGCATCTCGTTATCCGGATACAGGTGAAAAGGAATGAGCGCCTTGGGCAACGCACCGAAATTCATGCCTTCGGACATTAGAATATAACGGGACAGAGCCTGTGCGCTTCTCTGTTTCAAAAGTTCCCTCCCCTCCGCGCTTTGCTCGATGAGCGGGAAAAAAGGCATCTTTTGCAAATTTTTCATAAAAGCACGATAACCGGACAAATCGGCGGATGTTTCCTTCTGCGCCAGCACAAACCACCGGGCGAACATGCGACTGGCCGCGCCGGAAGCCGGAACAAATTTCAAGACCTTATTGTCTTTTGCTTCGTCGTTGTATCTTGCTATAATTCTTTTTCTCTGCGCCGAATTGACGCGCATAATTCCGTCATCCCGCATGCACGGACGATCTAATTTTATAAAATTCAATCCTCGCCTGTAGAGCGCCAGCTGTTTTTCCACGTCTTTCCTGGACAATCCCCAAGCTTTGATTTGTTTTATGTCATCACGTGTAAAATAAGAATGCTTTTCCATAATATGCGAGTGTGTGTTTTTTATTAGCATCAAGTAGATACGTTAGCAAGAGGCAATCCCTTTATTTTCTTGCCGAATAAAACTTCATCAAAATCTTTCTTGCAAACATAATATTTTTGGCATATTTTTTTGTGTAATTTACAAAAGCATAATCAATGTCGTATTAAGGCAATTTTTATGAAGAAATACTGTCATTTAAATGATCTGCTCCAAATTTCACTGCTGGCGATTCTCATCTTAGCCACAAACAATTGCAGCATGGCTTCTTCGGCGCAAAGACCGGCGGCGTGCCCGACATCAGGCCAGGCTCTTATTGAAGCAATCAAAATCCACGAACCTCTTACATTTTGCGGCGAGCAGGTTCCTCTGAAAGAGGACGATGTTATGGAAAGACTGGAAAGGGAATTGTTGATATGTTTGGACAACAGTGATGATATTATCATCTGGCTCAAACGTGCCAACCGTTACCTGTCTTATGTGGAAAAAACGCTCCTGAATAATTCTATGCCGGACGACCTTAAGTATATTGTCATCGCGGAAAGCTCCCTCAGGACGCATGCTGTTTCGGGTAAAGGTGCGGTCGGGTACTGGCAATTTATAGAAAGTACGGCGGCAAAATACGGCCTGACAGTTAACAAGGATATCGATGAACGCCGCAATTTTTTTCTTTCCACGCAAGCGGCACTACGTTATCTAAAAGATCTCTACGGCATTTTCGGGTCGTGGACGCTGGCGGCGGCGGCTTACAACATGGGCGAAGACGGTCTGAAGACGGAAATTCTCATCCAGGGCACGAACAACTTCTACCAACTTTATCTGTATCAGGAAACGCAGCGGTATATTTTCCGTATTCTGGCAATAAAAATTATCCTGTCCAATCCGGGAAAATACGGCTATCTTTTAACCGGAGACGACCTGTACAAACCGCTTGAGTTTACCCAGACGACAATCACGGCAAATCAGCCTGTACCCCTTAGCATCGTGGCGCAGGCCGCCAAAACTCATTTTAAGGCCATCAAGGAGCTTAATCCGCAACTGCGTAACTATTATCTGCCGACAGGAAGTTTTACTATTTATCTTCCCCGGGATGGGGCAATAGGATTTTCCGAGCGCTACGAAAATCTTTTGTCCGCATGGTTCAAAGAAAAAAAAGAGCGAATTTATGTTGTGCAGGAAGGAGACAATTTAGCGCTTATTGCGGGACGCTTTAATGTTTCCGTGAAAGCACTGCTGCTCTGGAACGGCTTAAATAATACAAGTAAATTAATCCCCGGTCAAAAACTTGTCGTTTTTTCCGAAAAAATCACACCCTCCGATTATTACAGCGGCAAGAATTCACCGGAAAATGATTCCCATTAGTTCTGCCCGCGCGAATCTTCAACCGTAAAATCATGCTCCGATCATCGAATCTCGATTGTCAGTATCGATTAACCGAAAACCGTATTCCAGAAGATTTTTTGTTTCCTCGTCGCGGACACGCGAATTTTTCGCTCCCAACACGATGGCGATTAAACGTCGATCTCCTCTTTTCGCGGTAGCCACCAGATGATAGCCCGCCGCGCGCACATAGCCCGTTTTTAACCCATCGACATCAATATTTTCCTGAACTAAAGTGTTGCGGTTTTTGTAATCCACGGCATTATAATGGAAATAGGGCAAAGAATGGATTTTCAAAGAATCGGGAAAACGCTCGATGTATTGGCGGGAGAGAATATAAATATCCTGAGCAGTCGTCCTTTGCCGCCGGTCCGGCAAACCGTGAGGGTTGGCAAAATAACTCTGCTTCATTCCAATTTCTTTTGCTTTTTCGTTCATCCTGACGACAAATTTTTCCACGCTTCCGGCCAGATGTTCCGCCACAGCGATTGTGGCATCATTGGAAGAAAAGATAGCCATGAATTTGATCAGGTCTTCAAGTAATACCCCGTTGACCTGGTCGTGAAATATTTTTGACCCGTTTGTTTTTGCGGCTTTTGTGCTGATTCGAACCAAATCGGAATACTTAACCTTGCCGTCGCGAACATCTTCATTGACAAGATAAAGTGTCAATATCTTGGAAAGAGAAGCCGGCTGGATGGACGCATGCTCGTTATACCGGTAAAGAACCTTGCCGCCCTCCAAATCGACGAGGAGGGCCGCTTTGACATTCGCGCGGTCGATTATTTTATCCGCGGCAAAAGAAGAAACGGGAATACAAATCAACAAAAAAAGAAGAACCGTTATTTTCTTGAAATGAACCATCCGGTTATTTCCCTTCTGTTATCCTAATCCTAACAGTTCAAGATAATAAAAGCAATCATAAACTCCTTATGTTCAATCTGACAGGCTATTGATTTTTGATACTTAATTCTCGGTCAATTGCTCCCATCAAGCATAAATTATTTTTTATATTGTTTTTTTTAAAAATATTATTATAAAATCGCAATCAGCCATAATTTAAAAATCACACAAGGGGACTTTCGTGAATAAAACGTCCGGCAATTATTTAAAAAGCATTTTTTTTGTCCTATTTATCATTTCCTTGATTTCCTGCGCCAAAATGGTTTCTCTTGAACCTGAATACGTGCCCTTGGAAAGATCATATAAAAAAATAATCCTGCAAAAATTCGAGGTAGGCAAAGAGTTGGAAAAAGAATTTCCGGAAGCAATTGTTGTTTGCGAAAGCACAACCATGAGCGAGCTTTTGGAAAAAAATGCCGCGCCGATTATCGAGAAAACACGCCTGAGCTCGTCAAAAGAAGCAAACGCGCTTATCGTAAAAATACGCATAACGACCATAAAAATGGCCAGTTCGTCCTCACGGGGAGTGAGCGGAGAATTCACCGGCAGATCGGAAATGTCGGCGGAAGTAAAGCTAATTGACGCGCAGACAAGAAAAATTTTGCGTAAGGATAATTTATCCACCGCAAATATTCTTTCCCCCGCGTCACGCGCCGCTATTCCCGAGCGCGCCATACCTGCCAAATTGGGAAAAATGATTGCCGAATATATAGTCCGGTCAATTGCGGGAAGCTAACAAATGACTTATAAATAATAATCTAAGTCATTTAAATTAAGCATAACCTGTCCAACCGTCGATAAAAAACTTAGTTCTTGACAATTAATCTTTTATCTTTTAATTGCTAGCCATTAAATGGCATTTTCTAAATTGTCGATTTTAAAAACTTTCTTTTATGTCCTTTAATGAAAGTGCGCATTTTTTAATTAACGGGACAACCGATGAAACTTTCCACACGGGCCAGATACGGCGTACGATTAATGGCGGCGCTGGCTTGCGCTTACGGGAATAAACCTGTCTTTTTAAAAAATATCGCCTTCATCGAAGAAATATCAGAAAAATATTTGAGCTTAATCGTTATTTCTTTGCGTACCGCCGGCCTGGTCAAATCACGACGCGGAGCTCGAGGCGGATACAGCTTAGCCAAAAACCCGGAAGAAATATCGCTGCGGAATATCATCGAAGCTTTGGAAGGAGAAATTGTTTTGGTGGAATGTATAAAAAACAATTCTTTCTGCCACCGTTCATCCACCTGTCCCACACGAAACATATGGAGCGCTCTGGGGAACAAGATAAGCGATACTTTAAATAATATTACCCTGGCACAACTGATACAATCAAAAACAGAGTAAAAATGTGAGAGTTTTACTATGAAAATTGAAAAAAAGATAATGGATTTAAAAAAAGAAAAAAATGCCGTCATTCTTGCGCACAACTACCAGCTTCCGGAAATTCATGACATCGCTGATTTTGTCGGAGATTCTTTAGGTCTAAGCATTGAAGCCTCGCGGACGGACGCCGATATTATCGTATTCTGCGGCGTCCATTTCATGGCCGAGACAGCAAAAATATTATCGCCGCGAAAAATTGTCCTGCTTCCGGACAATAGTGCCGGCTGTCCGATGGCGGATATGATTACCCCGGACGGTTTAAAAAACCTTAAAAAGAAACATCCCGATGCCGTAACCGTTTGCTACGTCAACACGTCCGCCGCCGTGAAAGCGGAGTGCGATTATTGCTGCACTTCTTCCAACGCCCTGAAAATGGCGCGGCATATTTTAAAAACCAACAGGGAAATAATTTTCGTTCCCGATAAATATCTTGCGCGGTATGTGTCCGACCAACTGAATCACAAATTTATTGTGTGGGATGGTTTTTGCCCGACACACGCCCGCATATCGCCGAAGGATATAAACGAAGCGAAAACCCTGCATCCGCGTGCTAAAGTCATTGCGCATCCGGAATGCAGGCCGGAAGTCACGCGCCTGGCCGATGCGGTGCTTTCCACGGAAAAGATGTGCGAATACGCGCAAAATAATAAAGCTAATGAATTTATTATCGGGACGGAACCGGGCATCATTTACCGTCTGAAAAAAGAGAATCCGGCAAAAAGTTTTTATCCTGTCTCCGGAAACGTCATTTGTCCAAACATGAAAAAGATAAATCTGGGAAAAGTTCTCTGGTCGCTGGAGAATTTTTCCCACCAAATTACTATTAAACCGGGAATTATGGATAAAGCAAGACTTTCCATCGAAAGAATGCTGCAAATAATCTGATTTCCGGCAATCAGCTTTTGCCGATTCATGCCGAAACCCGACCTTAAAATAACTTGCTCGCTTCTTTAGCGCTTTGCCGCGCTTTGCAAATAATTTCTTTTCAATTAAAAACTGATGGTGTATAAAGATATCATAGTTTGCACATTATGCGGAGACCAGCGTGATGGCGGTAAAATCCAGGCCTAATATTAAGACCGGTTCGGCAAAAATAATTTCCCCAAAAAAGTCACCTCTCAAAACAAAACAAAAAAAGATGCCCAAAAAAAGACCCGCATCCGCCCGAGAAGGAAAACTTTCTAATTCTTCAAAAAATTTAGCGAATGCCGACGGCTCTGATCAGGAGGAAAAACAACGGCCCAAAAAACAGGAAGAGCCGCGGTTAGCAATGGATATCATCCCGGCGGGTATTTTCTGGTCAGATTCAGAAGGAAACATTTTATACGCCAACCGGAAATTTCAGGAACTTTTTGGTTACACGGCTGAGGACATTCCCACAATTGCCGCATGGCATTCTCTGGCTTATCCGGATTCCGCATATCGTGAGGAGATGACCCCTTCCCTTCTCGACCTGCTTTCGGGAAAAAACAATGCTACCGAATACATCGATGTAAGTATCACCTGCAAAGACGGGTCAATACGTCACGCGTGTCAATCATGCGCGCGCACTTCCGACCGAATTTTGGCCACTTATTTTGATATTACCGAGCGCAAAAACTCGGAGAGATTAATTAGGCAGTCCGAAGAAAGATACCGAAACATAATAGAACAAATGGAAGACGGATGTTTCGAAACGGATCTTACGGGTAATTTTACCTTTGTTAACAACGCCGAATGCAGATTACTCGGTTATAAAAAGGAAGAGTTGATAGGCAAAAACAATCTTTTTTATGCTGACGAAAAAAGCGCCAAAGAGATACACCGCTTTTTTGTGGATATCTGCAAAACAGGCAAAGCCGTCAAATCGCATGAATTGCACTTTGCCAAAAAAGACGGCAACAGAGTTATTCATAATGTTTCTATATCATTACTCAGAGACACCCAAGGCAAACCTGCCGGCTTCCGCGGGATAGCGCGCGATATCACCGAACGCAAACAAATGGAAGAAGCCCTGCGCCACAGCGAAGAAAAATACCGCAGTACGATTGAGACTATCCAGGACGGGTATTTTGAAATTGACCTTACCGGCAAATACACGTTTCTTAACGATATTATCTGTCAGCACCTTAAATATTCCCGCGAGGAATTAATCGGAACGGATAATCGCGCGTATCAAACGCCTGAAGAAGCGAAAAAAACTTATCTTGCCTTCAGACAAGTATACGAAACAGGCATATCCAACAAAGCATTGGAAATGCAAATTATCCGAAAAGACGGAACTACCGGTGTTTCCGAAGTTTCCATTTCCTTAATCAGGGACAGTTCCGGCGTGCCGATCGGCTTCCGGGGAATTTCCCGCGATATCACCCAGCGTAAAAACATGGAAGAATTTCTTCGCCAGTCCGAAGAAAGATATCGCAGTATTATTGAAAACATGACGGACGGTTATTTTGAAGTGGATCTTTACGGAAAGTTTACATATCTCAATGACGCGCAGTGCCAGAATCTCGGATATGCCCGTAAAGAATTAATCGGAATGAGCTACAAACAATATGCGGACGAAAAAATCAACAAAGAGCTAGCTCGCCTCTTTTATAAAATTTATAAAACGGAAATACCGGTAAAATCCTATGACCTTTCTTTCATCAGAAAAAACGGAACCAGGGCATACAACGAAATTTCCGTAACAGCACTCAAAAACGCAAAGAGAGAAATCATCGGCTTCCGGGGAATTTCCCGCGATATCACCGACCGCAAACAAATGGAAGAGGCCCTGCATCGCTCCGAGAATAAGTACCGCTCTATCATTGAGTCAATTGATGACACTTATTATGAGACAGACATTTCCGGCAATCTCACTTTTTTCAATGATATGCTTTGCCGACACCTCCTCTATACGCGCGAGGAACTGATTGGTAAGAATAGCCGTATGTTCCAGGATGAACAAAATTTTAAAAAAACAGAACAGTTTTACAGGGAGGTATATAAAACTGGCAATCCTTCCATCCTAGAGATGGAATGCATAAGAAAAGACGGCACAAAAGGAATATTTGAATTGTCTTTATCTCTTATTACAGACAAAGACGGTAAAAAGACTGGTTTTCGAGGTATCTCGCGCGATATTACCAAGCGTAAGCAAATGCAAAGTTTGCTTACGGAATCGGAAGAGAAGTACCGGACAATACTGGAAGAAATGAATGACGGTTATTTTGAAGTCGATCTTACCGGAAAATACACGTTTGTAACCGAAACAAACGCCCGCTTGTTAGCCACTACACCTGAAAAGCTTTTAGGAAAAGATTCTTCTGAATACATGGTCAAGGAAGACATTCCCCTTGTTCGCGGTGCCTTTAACAAAATCTATAAAACAGGTAAACCGGAAAGAAATATTACTTACAGAGCGCTTCACAAGGACGGCACAATTGGAATTGCTGAACTATCCGGCTTCCCTCGGAAAGACGAAAAAGGCAATATTATTGGTTTCCGCGGCATTGCCCGCGACATTACCGAACGCAAACAAATGGAAGAAGCCCTGCGCCAGAGCGAAGAAAAATACCGCAATATTTTGTATAGTATCCAGGAGGGATACTTTGAGCTTGACCTTGCCGGCAACTACACTTTTGTCAATGACGCCAATTGCAGACTACTCGGATATTCCAGAGACGAAATAATCGGAATGAACAGCCGGCAACACATGCCGTACGAAGATAATTATAAAAAAGCGTCGCAGGCCTACACTAAACTTTTTCTGACCGGCAAACCAATTGAATCCATGGAGATATTTTCTGTTAAGAAAGACGGCACGCCGGTAATTTACGAAACATCGGTAACCCTGATAAAAGATGCTCAAGGCAAGGCTATCGGCTTCCGCGGTGTTTCCCGCGACATCACCGAACGCAAACAAATGGAAGAACAAATCCGCCAGTCCGAAGAAAGGTATCGCACCATTATCGAGCAAATGGAAGACGGATATTTTGAGACGGATCTAAGCGGCAGATTCACTTTTGTTAATGACGCGGAATGTAGAAATACCGGGTATTCGTGTGAAGAAATAATCGGCAAAAAATCAAGTCTCTTTGTTGACGAAAAAACATATAAAGAACTCTTTAATCTTTTTTCGAATATCTACCAAACAGGAAAACCGATTAAATCATATGACCTTGCTTTGTTCAAAAAGGATGGCACAAGAACATATAATGAAATATCCGTCAATTTAATCAGGAATGCTCAAGGTGAATCCGTTGGATTTAGGGGCATTGCCCGCGATGTTACTGAACGAAAGCGCCAGGAAGAACAAATTCAGTATCTGGCCACACATGACGGCCTAACAGGGCTTCCCAATCGGACATTGTTTGGCCAGTTATTAAATCACGCCATTCAGGCGGCAAAGCGCTACAACCGCAAATTGGCTGTGTTCTTTATTGATTTAGACCGCTTTAAAATTATCAATGATACACTGGGTCACGAAGCCGGCGATCAGCTCCTGCAGGAAATTGCGGTGCGTTTCCGCCAAACACTTCGCGCCACGGATGTTGTCGCCCGTTTGGGTGGTGATGAATTCGTGGCCATGATTGAAGAAATAAACGACGCGGGACAGGCCATCACCGTGGCTCACAAACTTTTAGCAGAGGCAATGAAACCCGTTTCAATCATGTCCCAGGAATGCCGCGTCACCGCCAGTATTGGCATTTGCATCTACCCTAAAGACGGCGATGATGAACAGACCCTTATGAAAAACGCCGATATCGCCATGTATTCTGCCAAAGAAGCAGGAAAGAATAATTTTCAACTTTATTCCTCAGATATAAAGCCTCAATCTGTCGAAAGGCTTTCCATCGAAACGCAGCTTCGTTTTGCTCTGGAAAGAAACGAGCTGGCGCTTGTCTATCAGGCAAAACTTGATTTTAAAACAGGAACAATCACGGGCGTGGAAGCGCTGCTGCGCTGGAATAATCCCAAGCTGGGGCAAGTTACCCCCATGCAGTTTATTCCCGTGGCTGAAGAAACAAGCCTTATTATCCCCATAGGCCGCTGGGTTTTGCGAACCGCGTGTATGCAAAATGTCGCCTGGCAAAAAGAAGGCCTGCCGCCGGTCTGCATGGCCGTCAACTTATCATTGCGTCAGCTTGTGGATGAAAATCTTATTGAGGATATAGAAAAAGCCCTGAAAGATTCAGGAATGGCACCCGAGCTTCTGGAATTGGAAATCACAGAAAGCATGGTTATGCACAATCCCGGGCGCATGATTTCCGTTTTGACGCAAATAAAAAAACTGGGGGTGCGTTTGGCTATTGACGATTTTGGTACCGGCTATTCTTCTCTTGCTCAAATCAAACATTTCCCCGTGGATACTCTCAAAGTTGACCGTTCTTTCATCCGCAACATACCGGAAAACACGGAAGATAAAGCCATTACGGAAGTGATTATTGCCATGGGCAAAACTTTGAGCCTTACGGTAGTCGCCGAGGGGGTGGAAACAGAAGAACAACTGGAATTTTTACGTCAGCGATCCTGCGATGAAATTCAGGGATTTTATTTCAGTAAACCTATACCGCCGGATGAATTTGCGCGCTTATTGGCGCAACACTCACCGTCTTCTGCATTTAAATAATAAAGTCACCACGAATTTACTATTAATCATTTTTCGCATTATTGATTGGTGCAGGACTGATTCCAGAAAGGCGACATGCCGCGCAGGCGTTCGATAATTCCCGGCATTTTCTCAATAACAAAGTCAATTTCTTTGTCCGTGTTATAAATGCTTAAACTGAAGCGCACGGAGCCGTGGGCCATGGTAAAAGGCACGCCCATCGCGCGCAGAACATGCGATGGCTGCAAAGAGCCGGAAGTGCAGGCCGAGCCGGAAGAAGCGCATATGCCCAGTTCGTTCATCAGCAGCAGTATGGCCTCCCCTTCCACATATTCAAAACTGATGTTCGTAGTATTGGGCAAACGATCATTGGTATCGCCGTTCACGCGGCTTTGCGGTATTCTTTTTAAAAGCTCCGCTTCCAGCTTATCCCGCAGTTTTTTTACATACGTGTTTTCCTTTTCCATATTTTTTGCGGCCAGTTCGCAGGCTTTTCCCAGTCCGATAATCGAGGGAGCGTTTTCCGTTCCGCCACGCCGTTCCTTTTCCTGATGCCCGCCGATAAGATAAGGAACGTATTTTGTGCCGCGTCTGATGTATAAAACGCCAATTCCTTTAGGCGCGTGGAGTTTATGACCGGAAATAGAAAGCATATCGATGACATTGTTTTTCATGTTTATATGTATCTTGCCCACAGTCTGGACGGCATCCGTGTGAAATAATATCCCTCTGTCGTGTGCCATTGCCGCCGCCTCTTCCACAGGAAAAATAACGCCCGTTTCATTGTTGCCCCACATCAGACTAACCACCGCTGTATCCGGCGTCATGCTTTTTTCCAGATTCTCCAAATCGAGGATGCCATTTTTGTCCACGGGAAGCTCGGTAATACGGTACCCCTGCGTGGACAGATGCGCGCACAAAGCGCGTACCGCCGGATGCTCGACACGGCTGGTTACTATGTGCTTTTTATCCGGCTGCGTGGTCAGCGCCGAACGGATGGCCGAATTATCGCTTTCCGTGCCGCAGCTGGTAAAGATTATTTCTTCCGGCAAAGCGCCGATGAGCGCGGCAACCTGCTCTCTGGCCGCGCGGATTTTCTGACCTACCTGACCGCCGAAAGTGTGCATACTGGAAGGATTGCCGTAAAATTCCCGGAAATACGGGAGCATGGCTTCCAATACCTCTTCGGCCACCTGTGTCGTCGCATTATTATCCAGATAAATGACGCTCACTGTTCCACCTCCTCTACCACCAAATCCGGCGCCACAAACTCGCGCAATTTCAGCTCCACAAAATTTTTCAACGTGATATTGGACGCCTTACAGGTAGCGCAGGCGCCGCGCGTCGCCACCATAACGCGGTTGCCGATAATATCGATAATTTCTATGTCTCCTCCGTCATGCTTAAGCGACGGCCTTATCTCCCTTTCTATCGTTTCCTGAATCAACTGAATCTTCTGCAGGTTCGTCATCTTCGGTTTAACATCAGGCTTTGCCTCTTTTTTTACTTTTTCAATAATCGCCTGTATTTCCTCATGGCAACTGCCGCAGCCGCCCCCGGCTTTCGTGTAGTTGGTAACCTCTTCCACCGTGGTCAGATTATTCTCGCGTATCGCCTTTTCTATTTCCCTGTCTGTGACGCCGAAGCATTCGCACACTACTTTTTCGTCCGTTTTTGCCGCGGGAAGGCCGCGATAATTTTCAATGGCTTTTTCCAGCGCCTGTTTGCCCAGCACCGAACAATGCATTTTTTCATCCGGTAGGCCGCCCAGATATTTGGCGATATCCCTGTTTGTTACTTTTAGCGCTTCATCCAACGTCATCCCTTTGATTATTTCGGTGAGCGCCGAAGAAGAAGCGATAGCGCTGGCGCAGCCAAACGTTTTAAACTTTGCTTCCTTAATTCTTTTGTTTTCATCCAGCCTGAACGTCAGTTTCAAAGCGTCGCCGCAGGCCAGCGAACCTACTTCCGCCACGCCATCGGGGTTTTCAATTTCACCCACATTTCTCGGATTGAGAAAGTGGTCTTTTACTTTATCCGTGTATTCCCACATGATTTTCTCCTTGTTAAAGGGAATATTTTTTATTCCAATACAATATTACGCAAACACATTCAACTGGTGATTTATGAAATATTTAATTTTTCCAGGAAACCAGCGTAAAAACAAAATTTTAATTAACCATTTTTGCTAAATATTTTTTTATCAATTCCAGCCCACAGATTGCCATTAGCAAAAGGTTCGTCCCTTTCCAATAATTTCAAGACTTTCCAGCACCTTTGAAATTTTTCCCGGAATATTTTTTCCTCTTTTGTTTGTTGAAAAAACGCTATAATTTAAATTAATCAAATAATTGTTGAGCTTGAATTTAACGTATAGTATCTACACCATGTTTCGTGAACACTACAGATTGCCCCAAAACAGGCCTTTTTAAAAAAAGAAGGAGAAAATTGGAAATTTAATGCCATGATTTTGTCCGTAAAATCTCACCTGATAAACTTAACAAAAGCCATTCGGTATTTCCGGTATTTAACCGGAACACATTATAATAAACGGTTTAAAGTTATGCGTTCCAGTTATCTGAATCCCCCCGTAATTTACGATGGAATTAAATTGCCCGGATTTCCTCCGGAACAAATGCAAAGAGACACTACAGGCCACGCCGGTATTTACGCATTAAGAGAAGCATTTATTTTTTATAAGGATTGTACCGATACTTTCTGCGAGCTGGGCTCACCCCTGCAAGCTAAACATCGTTTGCTTGATTTTGGGGCGGGATGGGGAAGAATAACCAGATTTTTCTTGTATGAACTGCCGCCGGAAAACATTTACGGCATAGACGTTATGGAAGATTACGTTGAAATTTGCAGAAAAACTTTTCGCAGTGAAAATTTTCAAGTGACGGCGCCATTTCCACCGACTAATTTTCCCAATGAAAAATTTGATTATATTATAGGCTGTTCGGTCTTCTCACACCTGTCCGAAGAGGCATGCAAGCGCTGGATGCACGAATTTCACAGATTACTCGCTCCGGCAGGAATTGTTGCCCTGACAACGCGAGGAAGGTGGTTTTTCGATTATTGCGAATCGTTAAAAAGAAGAAACGTATCCGGTTATTTAGACGCCCTATCCAAAATGTTTGATGACTTTTCTGATGCCCGTGCACGGTACGATCGGGGAGAATTCGTGCACTCAAACAGAGAAGGCGTTTGCGGCGGCGGGGCAATGCAGCCCGACTTTTATGGCGAGAGTTTTATACCAAAGAAATATGCTGAATCAGCTTATGAGAATTTATTCTATTTTAGAAAGTTTCTTTCTGATTCCACAAGGCAGGCGCAGCCCATTATGTTTTTTCAGAAAAGATAACCCGCTCACGGCCAGCCTAAAATGATTCATAAAGAATCAAATAAATAAAAAATATTCACCCCTGACAAACGAATTTTTGAATTTTCCTGTCGAAAAAAAACAAACAATGATATTATCTTACTCAACTTACTTTAAAGGGATAAACTGTGAATTGGAAGTTGAAAAGCATCCTGCAGAATTCAATCGCGCTTGTCCCTTCTCCCCTATCCTATTCTTTATACTACTGGACGCAAAAAAAATTCGGCGGGCTTAAAGCGCCTGATCCTTTGCCGCGGATTTTACTTGCCTGTGACGCATGGAAAAAAATCATTTCTTTGGGTTTCGAACCAAAAGGCAAAACATTCTTTGAAGTGGGAACGGGCAGAGCCCCGCTTGTTCCTATCGCCTACTTTTTGATGGGGGCAGAAAACATAATAACCGTTGATATTAATCCGTACTTAAAAGAAGAACTATTGAGAAGAGATCTCGCCGTTATTTTTCAAAAAGAAGAAGAAATTAAAAGGATTTTTGGCGCTTTTTTGGTAAAAAGCAGATGGAGTAAAATCAAATCTTACTTCCAGTCGCAACAATTTAATTTGGACAAATTTCTTAAAATTTCAAATATTCAGTATTTTGCTCCCGCCGACGCATCAAAAACAACAATAAACCATGAATCCATTGATTATCACACTTCATGCGCCGTTTTCGAGCACATCCCGAGAAAAAAGATAATCGACATCCTGATAGAAGGAAATCGAATAACAAAGAATGACGGTTTATTTCTTCACGTTATTGACTACACAGACCACTTTTCTCATACCGATAAATCAATTTCTCCAATCAATTTTCTTTCCTTCAGCGATAAAAAATGGAATTTAATTGCCGGAAATAAATATATGTATGCTAATCGCATGAGACATGACGATTTTATCATGCTTTTTGAAGAAGTTGGCCATAAAATTCTCTTAAATGAGCCTTTGATTGACCAAAACATTCAAAAACTGCTTAATTCGGATACAATTTTATTAAATGAAAAATTTTCTCAAAAATCCATCGAAATACTTTCAACAACCGGCGCCTGGATTGGCACAAGAAAAATTAACCGGCACAAACCCTGAACGGGTAACAAAAAGCCGCCAAAGACCGCCGCTTTTACTTACGCCTTGCTTTTTGTCAAAATAATGCAAACCCTCAGAAATTATGAAAAATGTGGCCAAAATCCCCTTGACACGTAAAGCTATTTTTATTATGTATTTTACAAAATTTTCTCATGGATGCGGCGAAAGCAGTTACCTTTAAAGATTTCTTTCTCCGCAGAGTTTATGTTAGCCTTGGTTCAGGATAAAGAACCGGGCTTTTTTATTGTGACTTGCGCATGTGTGGTGACGCCATACATGCGTTGCTTGATGTAATCCAGACGGCGGAGCTGTATAAAAACCTTTTTAAAGAAATACTTTTTTCATAAATATTGGAAAAAATTTTCCACGTTAAATCCACGTAATTACAATAAGTTATAGGTCATTACTTGAAATTAATTGAACCAGTCTCAGGAAACACACACTCGCCTAAATTGATTGCGTTTTACCTGACGCAGTTTTACCCTACGCCGGAAAATGACCAATGGTGGGGAAAAGGTTTTACAGAATGGACAAACGTTACAAAAGCTAAACCCCTTTTTGCGGGCCATTATCAGCCGCATTTGCCTGGTGATTTTGGATTCTATGACTTACGCGTGCGCCAGACCCGCAGAGAACAAATTGAAACAGCTAAAAAATACGGCATTGATGGCTTTTGTTATCACTATTACTGGTTTTCCGGCAGGCGCGTATTAAATCTGCCGCTCGATGACATGCTTGCTGATGAGCAAAGTGACATGCCCTTTTGCCTGTGCTGGGCTAACGAGGATTGGACACGCCGCTGGGACGCCTCAGACCACGAAGTGCTCATCGAACAAAAATACTTGCCGGAAGATAATCTTAATTTCATTAAATCGCTGGTCCCGTTTTTCCGTGATAAGCGCTACATACGAGTGGATGGCAAACTATTCCTGATTGTTTACAGGCCACAGCACCTGCCCGACGTAAACAAAACACTGCAAACATGGCGTGATTACTGCCGCTCTGCCGGATTAGGCGAGATTCATGTATGCGCCGCGCTCACCTACGGCAACGAAAACTACTCCGATTTCGGATTTGACAGCGGCGTGGAATTCCCTCCGCATAATTTACAAAAGCCGGAAAACATCAATGCCGCGATTGAATTTTTTGAACCATTTCAAGGCAATGTAATACAGTATGCCCCAATCGCTCAATCTTATCTCAACCGCACCTACAGCGGTTCACGGATTTTTAAAACAGTTTTCCCATCATGGGATAACACGGCAAGAACCGGAAACCGCGCGCTTGTGGTGCAAAACGCAACCCCGGAAAACTATGAGTACTGGCTTGCCTCCACCATAGACAAAATTCAGCAAGGTAATGACAGCGATAAAATCATATTTATCAATGCCTGGAACGAATGGGCGGAAGGCTGTCACCTCGAACCGGATCGCTGGTTCGGCCATGGTTTTCTTCAAGCCACCATAAACGCCAAAAACGGCTTGCGCAGATTCAAATCATTTCCCAAAACAGATTTACCCCTGGCGGATTACGGCCACCATCGAACCTTCTGGAGGGACATATCAGATGTAATTCACTATCATCTGTCCCTTAAAATAGGAAGCTTAAAGCTTTTAATAAATCAACGTCCTTGGCTGCGCCTTACACTTTTGCCTTTACTGAGAGCAACAAAAAACCTCTGGTTTAAATTTACCGCGAAATCAACCAGAAATAGCAACCAATAACTTTTTTAAAAATTTTAAAATAAAAACATGACAATTAATCCGTAATTTAAAAAAATTACATTTTTAAAATGCCAAAAAATATTTTATCTTACAAAAAAATTACAAATATTATCCCGGAGAAAATAAAATCATATTTTTCATTTTTGGGCTGGTTTATTTCCGACTCAATCTGGCGTTATAAAAGCTCCTCATTATTCATTCTGGTTGTCGGCTTTCTGGGTATTATATTTCAGGTCCAGGTTTTTTTCATAATCATCTATTACGCGAGACATTTCTCTTCCGGAGAAATTATCACTATGGCGGGTTATTCTTTTGACCCGCGGACTTCGTTGAGCCTATTGACAATCGGAAGTCTATTCGTGGCTGTGTCTCTCAGCTTGTCAGCGCTATGCACTTACTTCTACAAAAAACATGGCTTGAAAATCGCAAGACTGTACGAGGAATTCTGCTCTCAACGTGTTTTTTGCCTGCTGGGGGAAAAGGAAAATATTTTTTCCATTGAAGGAAACGCCCCGGAAATCAACACATACCTCGCCCGGCTGGCCAGAATTGACGCGAGGTTTTGCGGCCGCTTCTTGCGCACGCTTTTTATGCTGGTCATACCAGGGCTTACTTTCATTCTCGCGGTCATTGTCCTTTTTTATCTGGAACATTTACTGACTACAAGCATCGCGGTCATCCTGATTTTTTACAGTTATTTTCAATATAAAACAAGCAAAGCGGGCGCCTTCCATTCCGCCAAATATGATAAAGTATTGCCGGTATCGGGAGACGAGTACAGAAAACTGCTAAAGCACTTCAAACATCAGTTCCCCGGCGTTTCAGACACTAAATTTGTCAATAAAGCTCTTTCTTCCGGACCGATAAAACGGGAGCTCGATGCTTATGAAAGCCGCTTGCGCATACCCTTTGACAGCGAACTGGTCAGCGGGATTTTTATGGCCATTATCATCGGTTTAATCATTATCGCCATGGGCGCAAACATCATGCAGGATAAATCCGGATGGGGAAAACTGCTTGTGTATCTGCTTGCCCTGCAATACGCCATGATAAATTTGCGCGCCAGTTTTGCTTTTATAACATCCGCCAATCGATTTTACCCTCAGGCGCGGCGGCATTTCCAGTTTGTCAATCCTCCTAAAGATAATGATTTTCGAGAATGCCCTCCTCAAGAAGCCTATGAAGTAACAATCACTTCCGGCAATTCAGAAAACTTGTTAAAAAGCGGCACGAATAGCGTCTCGCTTGCCAGAGGAAACCGCCTGGCATTGGTTTTAAAAACGAAACTGAATTATTACACTCTGCCGGAAATAATAAATTTGCTCATGGGAAGTTCAAAACAGACGGTGAAAAGCGCGCTTAATTCATCGCAAATCGTCATTAGCGACCATAGTTGCCCTTACCGGTCTTTGCGTCAGTTGCTGAATTTAGAGCCAAACGCAAAGTGGACGGATCTTAAAAATTATTTTCCCGATGAGCAGACATGGCGCAATTTCACGGAACAATTTCCTCCGGAACTGAATAAGCAAATCAACCAAAAATTATGGGAAAACATAGACGCCGGAAACAAATTCCTGCTTAGCCTTATCGCCGCCGCAAATTCAAACTCGCAATGGGTCATGATAGACGCCGCAGGGCTTATACCGCTTGATTTAAAAACCGCCGCCCGTTTTCTTGATTTGCTTCAAAACAAGATATTAGTATTAGTCTTCAGCAAAAACCTTGGCAAGGTGGGTTGCTACGGCGAATCTTCGGTAATCGTGGCTGATGGAAAAAAGCTTTTGGGCATAGGCACGCCGGAATGGTTTTCGTCAACACGAAAGCAAATCAAAGAAATATGGAGCAGTCTTTCCGAGAAAGAGGATGCCGTCAAAAGTCAAGAAGAAGACGATATGGAAGTAGATTAAATTTTTGAATAAAAAGCCGTCGTTTTTGAAAATATTTTTTCATGCGTAAATAATCATGTTGATATCTCCATCCCAAAAAATAGCATTTATCCATATTCAAAAAACCGCGGGCTCGACAATAGAAAACATATTGCGCGCGCAATTCGATGACATGAAAACAGTCGGGACGCGGCATAGTTCGGTCAAGGTTGGGATAGAAACTTTGGACGACTGGAATAATACTTCAGCTTTGCTTTTGTTCGTAATCCCTGGGACCGGCTGGTTTCCTGGTACAATATGATTGAAGAGGCGGGAAGGATTAAATGGAGGGAAAGAAATAAAAGTGAACGCAACCGCAATAGATATGAAAAAGCCCGTACTTTGGGAATCTGGAAATATGTTCTACATAACACCAGTTCATTTGACGATTTTATCCATCTTCTCGCCAGACTTAAAAGATACGAAAAAACCCACTCAAAACGGGAATTTTTTATAAAAAATTCCCGTTCTTTTGATGATTTTGTCCATATCCTTTATAATATCAATAATATTAATAACCCCCGTCTAATCCCATTAGAATGGGATCAATTATATTATCTTACAGATAAAAACGAAAAAATTGCCGTTGATTTTGTCGGCCGTTTTGAAAGCTTTCAAACTGATTTTGGGATAATATGCGACAGAATTGGAATTGACCAGCAAAAAATTAAGCCACTAAACCGTATAACGAATAGGTCAAATCACAGACACTACAGCGAGTATTACACACAGGAAACCCGTGCCATTGTTCAAAATTTATACCAGAGGGACATTGATTGTTTTAACTATAAATTTGAGCGCACGTCCTAGGCATATTTTAAAATTAAACAGGGAACAAAACTCTGGCTTAATAAGAGCCTTATTAAATACCCTTTTTTTGCTTGAAAATTTGAATTCTTCATGTAAAAAAACATGTTTAATGATTTTATTGAATAACTGATTCAACTTTGGAGATTAATATGGTTATTTGTATTGCAGGAATGCATCGATCGGGCACATCGATGATTGCAAGAATGCTCAATATATGCGGCGTGCATCTTGGTGAAGAAAAAGATTTGATTCCACCAGCCGGAGATAATCCTGAGGGGTTTTGGGAAAACGACAAGTTCAGAATAATCAACGAAGAAATTCTGGCATGTTTTAACGGAAGCTGGGATTTACCACCCCTATTTGGTGACGGCTGGACAAAAGACCCCCGGCTCCTGCATATTCACTCTCGTGCCAGTAAACTTATTAAAGAATTCTCCGCTTATCATCTCTGGGGCTGGAAAGACCCAAGAAATTCCTTAACCCTGCCCTTCTGGCAGGCGCACATTTCTGGCCTGAAAATTATTGTCTGTTTACGCAATCCCTATGATGTTTATCTTTCTCTCAGTCGGCGCGGCTACGCTTCGAATACTTTTTCTTACGCGCTTTGGTTAACATATTCCCAGCAATTACTTGCCGCCGCTGAGGATGAAAATAGAATCATTACTCATTTTGATTCATATTTTCATGACCCCCAATCCGAGCTGCGGCGACTGCTCAATTTTCTGCAAATTGAAGCTGACGATGAAACTTTGGCCAAGGCATGTAAAACAATCTCCGTTGATTTACGGCACAGTTCCGGAAAAATTAATGACCTTCTCGCCTCAAATGCGCCGCAGAATTTAATTCAAATTTATAAGGAACTATGCCTGCAGGCAGGTCCTGTCTATTTGTCATCCCTTGATAAGCAAGAGCGCTCATCACTCGATAAGTTCGAACCGAATTTTGAAACAGATGTTGAAAGATACAAAAAATTACTGGCATCAACGACGCTGGAAACCGAAAGATTATTGAATCAGGTTTTTGAACTGAACGATATAATAAAACAAAAAACAAATACTATTCAGACAATCGAGGATGACCTTAAAAAATTACGAGAATCTTACGCCCAACTCCAAGATGAACTGAAAATATCGCAGGAAGCTTACGCTAACCTCCGCAATGCACTGAAAGTGTCACAAGAATTTTACGTTAACCTTCAAAATGAACTGAAAATATCGCAGGAAGCTCACGCCCAACTCCAAGATGCACTGAAAATCTCACAGGAATCTTACGCCCAACTCCAAGATGAACTGAAAATATCACAGGAATCTTACGCTAAACTCCAAGATGAACTGAAAATGTCACAGGAGTCTTTTGCCCAACTGCAAGAGCGGCTTAATAATCTTTTAAAAAAACGCTTAAGTTATATTTTACGGAAAATATTTACGCTTTTTACGCATCCACTGCGGATATTCAAAAAAATTTTATCCGGCTTATTCTACGGATTAACTAATATCCACAAAGTTCCCTCCGTTTTGCGCAGAGAAGGCATGCAGGGTTTGTTGTTACGCTTGCATAATCGCATCAATGTTAATGCAGTGCTCCAAACAAATAACGCAGCACTTCAAACAACCGACATAGCGCATAAAAAAATATACGAGCAACTGGTATCAATGGCCTGCAAAAAAATAAAAGATGATTATGTGCCGCTTTCGGACGAAAATGTTTCTTCAGAAGAATCAACAATCAAGCTAATCGCTTTTTATCTCCCGCAATTTCACCCCATTCCTCTTAATGACGAGTTCTGGGGTAAAGGTTTTACCGAATGGATGAATGTCTCTAAAGCAACGCCACAATTTGTGGGACATTATCAGCCGCGGCTTCCTGGTGAGCTGGGATTCTACGACCTGCGCGTTCCGGAAATTCAAAAGCGTCAAATTGAACTGGCTAAAAAGTATGGAATTTATGGTTTTTGTTTTCACTACTACTGGTTTAACGGGCAACGCCTCCTGAGAAAACCTTTAGATTTATTCCTGGAAAGCAAGGAAGATTTCCCCTTCTGCGTTTGCTGGGCTAATGAGAACTGGACACGTCGCTGGGATGGCCAGGAAAATGATATCCTGATTGCCCAAGAACATTCACCGGAAAGTGACCTTCGGTTTATAAAGGATATTCTTCCCCTTTTCCAAGATAAACGCTACATTCGAATTAACGGCCGTCCGGTCCTGATAATATATAGGCCAAATATCCTTTCCAATGTTTCAGAAACAGTTAAGCGCTGGCGCGAATATTGCCAGGCCAACGGCATAGCCACCCCCTATTTAATTGCCGCGCAAACATTTTGGTTTACAGACCCCCGTGAAGTGAATTTTGATGCGGCTGTTGAGTTTCCTCCACATAATATCGCTTTGCCTGACATCAGTCATTTATTAAAAATTGCCAACCCCAATTACAGCGGCAATATTTTTGATTACAAAGACATTGTTAAAAAATGTTCTTCAGCTTCAGCAGCCGAATACAAGTTATTCAAAACGGTTTTTCCAGGTTGGGATAATGAAGCACGCAAACCCGGATGCGGCTATACCTTCGCTTTCTCCAGCCCGGAATTATATAAAAACTGGCTGCTGAATGCCGCAAAGGTTACGCTGCAGGAAAAATGTCCGGAAAAGCGCTTACTATTCATCAACGCCTGGAACGAATGGGCGGAAGGAGCTTATCTGGAGCCGGATCAAAGATATGGTTACGCCTACCTGCAGGCTACGGCAGACGCGGTAAAAGAAATCTCTCTCCTGGAAAGAAATCTATCAACCTATGAAATGAAAACATTTGATACGCGAAATGAATTTGATTCACGCATGAATCGGCCGGTAATCGTTTTCCAGTCGGGAAAAGTCGGTTCAACAAGCCTTCATCTGTCTTTGGAGAAAAAATTCAAGGAACTGGAAATCTCAACTCCGGTTTATCACGCTCATATATTAGAGAAAATAGACCAGCGGATAGAGCGTATCAAACAAATAAGAACAGACCCCTCCGCATCCATCCAAAAATTGCTGGAAAGCAAAAAAATAAGACAGCAAATAGACAATAATCACGAACAATGCTGGAACGTAATCAGCCTGGTCCGTGACCCGGTGGCAAAAAAAATCAGCACCTTTTTCCAGCTTATTGACGAATATATTCCGGACTGGAAAAAACAATGGAAATCCGGCGCGCTCAAGCTGGAAGACCTGCAAAAAATGTTTTTTGAAAAATCCGGAGATAACGATCCCGGGCAATGGTTTGATAACCAGATTAAACCAATCTGGGGCATAGATATATTTAAAACGCCGTTCGACAAAACCAACGGGTATCACATATACACATTCAACCCCCGGGTCAACCTGATGATTATTCGCATGGAAGACCTCAACCGGGTAGCAGAAAATGCTTTCCGTGAATTTATGGGCCTGGAAAGTTTTTCCATTATCAGCACAAACGTCGGAGAAGAAAAGCCCTACCGCAAACTTTACGAGCAGTTTAAAAAGCTACCACTCCCTGCTTCATACTTGGATAAAGAATACAGTTCACGTTATGCGCGTTACTTTTACACGGAAAATGAAATCGCGGCATTCCGTAAACACTGGCTTGAAAATTAGTATTTTGTTGCAACAATTGACAAACAATAACGTTTTTTAGGCAATTGTCATGAAATATAGTGTTGTGATACCTGTTTTCAACAGTGAAAAAATAGTTGGCCATACTATCGACAACGTTGTCTCGTTTTTCCGCGATAAAAATCTGGATTTTGATGTCATTCTCGTCAACGACGGCAGTAAAGATCAAAGCTGGGAAATTATCTCCAAGAAAGCGAAGGAGTATCCGGAATTAACCGCGATAAATCTTCTCCATAACTATGGCCAGCATGTAGCCAATTTATGCGGGTTTTGCCACGCGACGGGAGACTACGTTATAACCATGGATGATGACATGCAAAACCCGCCGGAAGAAATCGAAAAACTCATCGCTTGCGCGGCAAGCGGTCACGACCTGGTCATTGGAGAATATATTAAAAAGAAACATTCTCTTGTGCGCCGTTTGGGAAGCAAAATTGTCAGATTCCTTATCAGAAAAATATTTTTCAGCCCCAAAAATATCGCACTATCAAACTTTCGTATCATCAGGCGTGATGTCATAGACCGTGTATGTGGGCATAAAAGCGGTTATCCCTACATCCCCGGTTTACTGCTGATGTATTCATCAAATGTTGCCAATGTTCAGGTTAAGCACAGGGAGAGACAAGCCGGCAAAAGCAATTATAGATTCAGGCAAATATTTAATTTGGTAACGGAAATACTGTTTAACTATTCGTCATACCCTCTACGGCTTGTAGCCGGCATGGGAATTATCGTCGCATTTTTTAGTTTTTTTCTCAGTTTATTCTACATAATGAAAGCAATTTTTGTCGGAGTCGACGTACCCGGGTGGACCACCGTTGTCGTCTTGCTTTCGTTTTTCAACGGTATAGCGCTTTTGATTCTGAGTATGCTCGGAGAATATGTTGTAAGATCATTAACTCAGACCAGCCAAAAAGAAGTCTATCACATCAAGGAAATTATCCGTGGCTAAGCACCTGTTTATCATCGGCGCGCAACGTTCAGGCACTACCTACTTGTATAAAATGCTGGATGCTCATCCGGAAGTGTACATGGCCAAACCGGTTGTTCCCGAACCGAAATATTTCATAAACCCGGAAAATAATTCAACAGACTACAACGCATATTTTAAGAAGTATTTTACCGATGCCGGAGATGTTGTATGGCTGGGTGAAAAAAGTACTTCATATATGGAGTGCGACGAGGCGGCAATAGCCATCAGCCGCCTGATACCATCCGCGGCTATTATTGTTATGCTGCGTGACCCCGTGGAGCGAACCATATCTCACTATAGTTTTACTCGCGATAACGGCCTTGAACCATACGATATCGAACGCGCCATACATGAAGCTGTCTCTTATACACATCTGACGCTGCCGACGATCTACTCTGTGTAGATCTCGGTGGTCGCCGTATCAGTAAAAAAAAAACAAAAAATAACAAAAATTGATAGGATGGCTAATTCCTCTTTCACCTATCGATCTATCAGATGTTGTCCACACACAACCCAGAAATCATCAATGTTCTCGTATCATCCATTAACACCAGTAGTTTT
>ERZ1026814.90-NODE-90-length-78423-cov-15.880185_pt1 | contig 78423 bp, 58 predicted proteins | sample MGYA00520871_ERZ1026814 | MGnify/ENA primary metagenome ERZ1026814 (study PRJEB33270, sample SAMEA104284478) | anaerobic digester metagenome | biome: Anaerobic digester microbiome; feature: mesophilic sludge digester; material: Anaerobic digester biomass | place... | reverse complement strand
AAGTTTAAGTTATGCGAAACGATTAAAACCGTCTTATTTTCTTTGCTGTGAATGGCTTTTAGCAGTTTCATTATTTCTATCTGATAATTAATATCCAATTGGGACAAACTTTCGTCCAGCAAAATAAACGGTGTCTGCTGAACTAATGCTCTGGCAATTAAAACCCTCTGTTTTTCACCTCCGCTGATTTCAGAAAGCCAGCGGTGTTTCAGTTCCAATAGTTTCAGCTCTTCCAAAACAGAATCAACGGTATCAAAATCCTCGGAACTATAGGACTGCAATAAACCCAGATAAGGATAACGACCCATTAAAACCGTTTCCTGAACTGTATGGTCAAATTCAGACCTGGTTTCCTGAGGCACAAAAGCCAGCTGCTTTGCTAACCAGGAGTGTTTTACGCTTGCTATCTCCTTGCCGAATATGGAAATAAAACCCTTTGATGGTTTCAAATAACCCATAATAGTATAAAGTAAGGTAGATTTCCCGGCTCCGTTAGGACCTAATAGAGCACAAAATTCCCCGCTTTCAATTTGCAGGGAAATATCTTGCAAAACAGGAAAATCCTGATAACCGCAGGTTACATTCTTTAAAACAATCATCGTGCTAATAATCCGTATAATGCTATTCTTCTTTGAACAGGATTTTTATTGGAAGCCAAATTGTCAACTTAACTTTCACCGTTTTCAACCGGGTAATTGACCTCCCGGTCAACTACACAGGAGGTTAACCTCCAGGTCAACCTCCTGTTGCGTTTTATTACTTTGCGGAGAAACAGTGTCCTCCGCCTACACTTTTTTTACTTTAAGAGAAACGATTGGAATATCGTTTACTCTATCTTGCGATTGCTTTCACCCGATAGAATTTTTTAGCTGCCTGGGCTGTAAACTCAAATTGCGTCTCTGCTGTGGAAGCAATTAGCTCCCAAGGACCTTCAGGTGAATCAGCAGCATAGATATCATAACCGGTAGCTCCTGAACTTTCATTCCAGGTTAGAAGACAAAGATCATCTCCAACTTGGCTAATTTGCACTTCTGGTGTATCGGGAATTAAAGGACCCACATAAAGGTTATTGATCATAAAATCGTTATCGGCATTAGAAATTGTAGAGCCGGCAAAAAAGGCAATTCTTTTATGTCCGGTTAAACCGTTTAAGGGAATACAAACCCTTTCTCCCCAAGGGCTAATATTATTTAACACATAAGGAGAACCGCTATTATTCCATTCGCGCATAATATTGGCTGTGCTCCAAGTGTAGCCGTCGGAAATTAAAACGGCAAAACGATCATCAATACCGGTTGTATCCGGAGGAGTTCCATTCGGGGGTTGATTATATTTCAGCAATGCCAAATCAAAGTAAAGATAATCACTATCTTCATTAAACAGAAATTGAGGTGTGATCAGCCAACCGTTTAAATTACCCCAGATATTAATGCCGGCGGCTTTATCCGTTCCGGAAATGTTAAGCCAATTTTCCTGTTCCCATAAAGAATTTCCTCCCAATTGAATAGGGTCAACAAGATCACCTCCTCTGCGTAACCAATCATCAGTTGGAGGAAATTCGCTCCCGTCAAAATTCTCCGTCCAAGGATAAGTCATTATTGAAGGGTCTGGAATAGTAGTAAAACTCCAGGTAGGACAAGCTATAGCTGATCCAAAACTATTACGGGGGATAACTCTCCAGTAGTAAGTTGTACTATATTCCAGACGCACAGGTAAATTATAGGTAGTGGAGGTAGTTACCTGATTATTTACAATGTATGTTAGCGGATCGGTTTTATACAAGGAAACAAGATAATCGTCCGGATTACCTCCTCCGCTGGTCCATTTCAGGGTTGTAGTTATCTCCACTCCCGTAGCCAAATTTGCCGGAATAGGATTAACTGCCGGATTGGGCTCTGATGTAGCAGGAGAAATAAACCAGACATTAGGTCTTTTGTTATATCTGGTACCGGAACCGGTTGGGAAAGAAGAATTGCTATATTTATAGGCGGCTCTATTTTCATCAGTGGAAGTATAAGCGAATTTCGGATAGGGGCTTTGAGAAGAGCCGTCTCTATTTTCCCAGAGAATTTCAATTCCATTGGGTACAGGGCTCCCGCCGTTATAAGTATAAGAATAGGGTGTCGTTAGCTGAATAAAAACCCAACCGGGACTTGTCCAGGAAATAGTTCCTTGATAAGCAACCGGATAAGAGGAGGGATTAATATATTGAGGATTGGAAGGATAATTTTCGTCATAAAACTCGCGGATATAAATCCGTTGGTCGTTGGTAATATAATTATCAAGGGTGTTAGAAACGAGCTGAAAACCGATTTTGGTTATTTGTACGGTTCCCGTCATTCCGGCAGCCAATAATTCATCCGCCGTAAAAAAGAACCTGCTCCAGCTATAGTTGTAATTTCCGTTAAAAGGGACATAGTTTTGATTACTTGTCCCAGTACCAATAATGTAATCTCCTGCTGTGAGAACAGACAGAGAAAACAGCAGCATAGTTAGAATTAGATACTTGGGCATTTTTTTACTCCTTATTTGAGCATCGTGATTTTGCGGGTGTCTATGGTTTTCCCGGTTTTCATTTTCACCAGATAAATTCCACTGCTTAAGGTTTTGCCTTTATCGTCTTTACCGTCCCAAACAATACTATGGTTACCCGCAAGCAGATTATCGGAAAGCAGGGTTTTTACTTTTTGTCCCTTTAGGTTATAGATAACTATTTCCACTTTATCCGCTTTTGCCAAAGTAAAAGCAATTGTCGTTGCGGGATTAAATGGATTCGGATAGTTTGTTTGAAGTTTGCTTTGCACAATCGGCAGTTCATTTTCGTTAATGGAAGTGGGATAAACCTCAAACCAGTCCATTAAATCGGCAAATAGTTCTTCTCTTTGAGCAGGATTATTCAGCTGGGAAAAATCAAAGGAAAAGTAAAAAGTCCTAAATATAGGTGTTTGCACAGCAGTAGCACAAACCCCGTGATATAAATAGGCATGACCTTCTACAGGTCCGTCTTCAAACACAAAAGCATTCATCGCTCCGATTTCCGGATAGGGAACAAGGTCTGCATACCAATCTGGAACTTCATCATAGGCAAAAATACAATCCGGGCTATTGGCATAAACGCTGTATTCTGTGCCGATAGTTCCCACAGGAGAATAAGTTGTGCACATAATTGTGCCTGATTGATAGCTGAAAACATCAGGTCCTGCTAAACCATTAGTTCCGCCTCCACCACCTGTAGAAACAGCAAAAGTTCGGAAATAACCATTTAGCAATTGCTTCATAGGATGGGAATTAGGAGTACCCGATTGGCTGAAAGCAAAGCCATCGGAGGAGAAAAACAGGTTTTTAGGATTATCTATAGTGCCGGAATTCAGAAAGTCCATCAATTTCTGTGATAAATACAAGGTAGCAGGACTTGCTGTGCCTGTGCAGGCATAAGCCAGAATAGTAGAATAGACATTCGGAATTGTATATTCGGCAAATTCTTCCCAATCATAAATGTCGTAGGCAATATTGGCATTATTGAGTTGTTCTATATAAACTGGCAGTTCGGTATTTTGATAATCCTGCTTTCCGCTGTAGGCAAGCAAGACAGAAGTATTTTCCGAAGGCAGAATTTTGAATTGAAAGACCTCTATTGGAGCTCCTGCAGGCAAAGTAGAACTATTGCCACAGACATCAGCAGCAGCAAAATAATAGCTAAAGGTATGCCCTGTAGGAAGTAATGGCAAAGCAAAATCATAGTTGCCATTACCTGTTGCCATACCTTCCAAAGCATTCCAGCCCTCACCGAAATTATAATGCAAAGTTACATTATTCAGCTCGGAAAGGTCTAATATTCTTGCCGTTATCAGAGGTGACTGATTAAAAGTGTTTCCCGGAGCAGAATGTGTAATAAAAGGCGCTTGTGTGTCTTCACCGCTATAAAAACGCAGGGCTAATCCATTGAAAAGTAAATTTCCCGCTGGTTCAACTCCGATATAAGTATTATTTTGCACAATTTCCCGCAAATAACAAATTCCCATTGTAGCATCTGCACTTTGTAAGGCAACGGTAGCGCTTTTTCCATTATCGTGAGGTACATTTGCTCCTGTTTGTCCTGTTGCTGTAGAATTGTATTGCATAATGATTTCTCCGTTTTCCTGCAGAATAACTTCAAAATCCAGCAGAGTGGAAACACCGGTTCCAGCATGAAACCTCAAATTATGCCATTGAATTACGCAATAACGATTGGGCTCTTCTCCAAAGCTTTGAAAATAGATATCTCCAGTGCCTTGATCACAATGCAGGTCATCCCAGTAAACTGCTATCAAACCTGGCATTGCAGAATAACCTGGAATCGGATACATATAGTTAAACATATTGCCATCGTTTCCCCAACCGTTATCAGGATATTCTGTATACCAGGTATTTGGTGCCAATAATATTTCTCCGTTAATATCTACATAAGCGGTAGAGTAGCTAATACCATAGAAGGGAAAATTAAAGCCAAGGGGAATGGGTTCGGAAAAGTTATCGTCGCCGTTAAAGGCATTCACTCCATACATAATAGTGGAAGTGCCGGTAGCACTAATATCAATCCAGTTGAAATCAGGACCGTTTTCTGCTGTGCTATCTATATAGCGATAACCAAAAGCATCGGGTCCGCCTGTATTTACTCTTAAAATAACATTGAATACACAGCTGATGGTATCATTAGTAGGATTGTTATCGCTGATGTTAATCTGAAAAGTTCCGGTATAAACACCTTCGGAACTAATACTGAGAGGGGGAAAGACAGCTTCAAAAGTTGCCTCTGGCTGTAAAACAGGATTAAAATAGGAAGAAACACTTTCTACAAGAACATTCTGGCTATTATAGACCTGGAAAAATATTTCCAGCTGGTCTTCCCACAAAATCTGTCCGTTATTTTTTACCGTAACGGTAGGGTTAAAAGCAGAGTTTACAAAAACCATATTTCCGGGCGATAAAATTGTTTGCAATGCCATATCTACAGTTGGAATCGGATGCACAATTATCTGCATAGTATCCGTAGCTGTTAAACCGGTTATATTATCCGTTAGAGTAAAAGTGATATTTTCCGTTCCGTTCCAGTTATCACTGCTGAAAGTTAGAGCTAAACCCGTAGCAGAAATACTTATATGTTCAGGAGTTTGCCAGGTAAGCTGAATATTGTTTATATCCGTAGCTACAATATAGGGAGTAAAATCTACGGTTATGGTTTCCCCCTGCCAGAAAGTAATACTCTCAGGCAGGTTCAATTCGGGAGTTACAATTACGGGCTGACCTATTTTCACATCGTCTACAATAATTCCGTAAGTAACACATTGCCATTTAAATCCGATGTAAATATTCTGTCCTGCATAAGCGGAAAGATTATAACTTGCATATTGAAAAGTAGTTCCCAAGCCCTGTAAATTCAATATTTGAGTGTTGAAATTGCTGATGGCATTGCCGGTTGTTGAAACATAAACCTGCAAGTTCTCAGTGTCAAACCAGGCACGAGTGTAAAATTTCAGTGAATCTCCATTGGCAATATGCAATTGAGGAGTAATCAACCAATCGCAATTTTGATTGGGAAAATAGTTATCCGCAAAAGCAAAACGCGTTCCGGAATGGGCATGACTGGCATTTTCCAAATTACGCCAGGTCATTCCATCACCATCATCATAAGTAATCCAACCGGCAGGAAGGGTTGTAATACCCTCAAAATCCTCATCTATATGCCATTGCCCAAAAGCAAAAGCAGAACAGCAAATGAGGAGACACAGTAAAAATGATTTTTTCATAATAGACCTCTTTTCTTATAGAAAGTTAAGCTGGGGATTTTCAATCTGGATGAACCATTCAATATTTCCAGCAATATCTCCACCAATATCTTTATTGCTTCCCCAGTAAATACTTATAAATCCGCTGCTTTTATGTTTCAAGGCATTATCTATATTGCCGCCACGGATGTTATCATTGGTTCCTAAACAGATGAGAGCAACCTTTCTGCCATCTTTACCTCCGGTTTCAATGGCTTTGGCTAATTGCTGCTGATTGCTTTCTGCAGAAAAACCGGTTATTTCATTATTGACGATTTCCACTTCCGGATGCAAAATTTCTTCGCCCAAAGCATAAGCACGGTCACCAATTATTTTTCCCTGCATTGAACCCGGCTTGGGGATAATTAAAATTTCACCACCAGGCAGGTTAATAATAGGGGACTGAAATTCACCTTTGCCAAAAGAACCGCATTCTGCCCAAATATTATTGATGGCAAAACGGAAAGCGGCAGATTTGTTTTCAATTTCCACATAATTCTTGTTAACGAACTTTCTGCATAAAGCCAGGGTTTTATCGCTAAGCATCTGATAATCAATATCTAAAGCACGCCAGAACTGAACTTCACTTTCAATTGCCTGTTCGGAAAGAGTGTCATTCAAAAGAGAAGGCATCATTGCCAAACGGATATTCTTTTCCTTTATAATCTTACGACCTTTCTCCAGCATTCGGTTACGGATTTGAATTTTTTTCGGATCAGTAACTTCTACAATTCGGGATTCACCATTAAGGTTCAAATAAACATCCGCTTCTTTCAGTTTATGGTTAAAATTTTCATAATCCGCCTGAAAGGCAATTAACGAATACTGCTCCGCCCTTGCTTGCAATTGTTCTAAGTCCTGATAAATCAAAGTAGTATAAATTCCTCTTTTCCCTGCCTCCACTAATAATTTCTCCACTAAAGGCAAATTAAACTTGCCCGTGGTAATCAGCAAATGCATTCCCTTCGTCAGTTTCAGCGCTTCATCAAGCAATTTATCAGCAATATTATTCAAATTTATCCGATATTCCTGTTCTAAAATGCTGTTAATAATATTGCGGTTATCCAATATTTTTTCACTGGTTTCCAAACCAATTGCCAAATCCAAAACATAACTGCGGGCAGTAGCTCTATAATAGACCTCTTTGTTATTGATATTTGCCTCGTCTTCAACTTTTAGTAAACCTTGAGAAAGCATTTGTGTTAAATTATAGTGCATCTTTTGTTTACTGCAACCAAACAGAGTTGCCAGTTGCTGACATGTTGCCGGTGCTTTAATCAATTCTTTTAGAATATTATATTTTAAGGGGCTGCCCATCTCCTTCAGCTGGGCTTGATTCCTGATTAGCAGAAGATTTTGAATCATTTTTTCCTCCTTCCTAACATTTAATTTTACATAAAGTACACTCTCCTGTTACCCTAATATTTAGTCAAGAACTTTTTGACTATGGTCACGAAATTTAAGGATATAATTCTGCTATAGAGTATCAAGTGAAATTGCAAATAGTATCACTTTCGTTGCAAATCGCCGTTTTTGGTGAGACCCGAGTCTCAACCTGTTTGCAAATCCACAATGTTGACATCCTTATATTGATAGATTTATCATAATAAAAAAATGGGAAACACCGGCAGCTTCCTATGTTTCGGAGAGCATTCTATGTTTCCATGTTTTTCTTTGCCTGGAATTATGATCTATCTGAAGATAGATAACTGGATTGCCACTGACCGATTTGCAAAAAACGGTGATCAGATTTTCAGAAATGGTGATCAGAATCATTTGCAAAAACAGCGATCAGAATTAGCTCCCAAAATGCCATTTGCAATTTTCAGTGATCAGATTTGCATTTTTTAATGATCAAATACACCTGAACATCTGGATAGGGCAACTCCTTGAATTAGAAGCATTCCTCATTAACAATGATGATCTTTCTAATTCTGTACCTTATAGTAGCGTAAACCATCTTTCATATACCAATCAGTACCATACTCAGATTGTACTTTTACAAATTGCTCTTCTTCGTAATATTCCTTACCCCAGCCGAACCCTTTATAGATAACTAAACAACCGTAAGGTGTTGTTTGCCATCCAATTATTTCAAGTGCATTTTCATTCAATTGGTGGAGAGTATTGGTAAAAGCTTCTAGAGGTGGTTTTTCACTGGTGACGTTATTCCCCCTATTCATCTTCTCACCTAAATAACAGAGAAATCCCAATTCCAGAATAATAAGAAATAAGATGATTATTTGCATCGTCTTCATTGTAGGTCTCCTTTGTGACTGTAATATATCTATAGTCGCATTTAACTTAATAATCTTTTTAATTTATCCTATTCATTTCGTATGTCAATGGTCTATTATTTCATAGAATATAGAAGTATTAAATTTACCATTACACTTTCTGTCAAGATATTTTCTACCTCCTTCAAAACTATCTACTTTATGCGTTCTCACTTATTTTTTCAAATCGTATCACCAATTTTTCCAATCGGTGTTTTACTGACCTGCGATATCACGATTTTTTCAAAACGATATCATAATTTTTTCAAATGGATTTCGCATAACATTGTATGACTTGCGATTATTTTAGGCGCAGCTTCAATCTGATTGTTTATAGAGGCATCTATCTTTCTTATCGTATTGAGCGGATAGGACTTGACAGAGTTATTTCCTCATTTTTTACGAGGGGCTTACGCCACCATCGCTATTATTGTTTCGCCCTTCGGGCTTTTTGGCAAAGGGCAAAGAGCTAAGAACAGAGGGACTCTAAACCCTCTCAACGCTCTCAACCTTTTCAACCTTCTAAACCATTTTTTACGAGGGGCTTACGCCACCATCTACATTATTGTGTCGCCCTTCGGGCTTTTGTAAAAAGGAAAGGAAAAAGAAAGAAGTCGGGGCTTTCATTTTAACGAGGGGCTTACGCCACCATCGCTATAATTGTTTCGCCCTACGGGCTTTTAATGTATCTCAACCTTCTAAACCCTCTAAGCCTTCTCAACCCTTTTTAACGAGGGGTTTACGCCACCATCGCTATCGTTGTGTCGCTCTCCGAGCTGTTAAAGAATTCTCAACCCTCTCAACCTTCTCAACCCTCTCAATTTTTCATTTTTCCTTCTTCCTCACATTGCTCTTGACAAAACCCTATCTCTTAAAATTTATTCCCATAGTGCGTTGGGGCTATAGCTCAGTTGGTAGAGCGAATGGTTCGCAATCATTAGGCCAGGGGTTCGAATCCCCTTAGCTCCACCACAAATTTTATTTCTTACGGCAAGAGAGAGTGGTTATATTACATATATCCATTATCAATTAAGTTCCGTTTCTCTGAAGCGAAAGAATACTGTCCACTTACGAAAGAACAAATTACCCTTTATAAAGCAGTAGCGGATGATTTGCCAAATAAAGAAGGAATTGAAAGAAAGGGACTTATTTTAACTGCAGAGAAATGAATCTGGAGCGTCCTCAACTCCATTCTGCAATTATTAAACGCTTGGGAAATATTACTTTCTGGCGTTCTAAAATCAATTTTAGGGACAAAATGGAGGAGATTTATATCAGAGTCGGGAAAAAAGCAGAGGGCATATTAGAACAATAAGTTATATAATTTTTTGTCCTTCTTCCCTCAATTTTTATAACTCTCTTTCTTGCCTCCATTACCTTAGCATTGCTTACCCAATACTAATGCCATCCGTAATGGGTAAGCAATGAGTAAGCAATGCTATTAAGGACGAAATCGGAATTTTCTCTTTTCCAACTAATTACCCACACGCAGAAGAAAAAATAATGAGGGTGCGATTTTCCTTTCCCTTTTGGGGGATTAACGATGTCTTATTTTCCCTAAATTACAAGAACATATCTGTGTTATCTGTGCAATCTATGAGAGATTAATTTCATTAATTTCTGTGGTGAAGACATCTCCCATCTCCTCTTTTCTCTTTATTTACAAATCATTCTCGGTGTTTTTAGTTTTCTCTGTGCTCTCACTGTAAAAAAACCCCTTTTTTAGATTGACAGATTTTCCCTTTTTACCCTATAGGAACTGATTAAAAAATAAAAGGATACCCAAACTGATGGCACGGCTTTTCGCTAAGGATTATCATAACAAATCAGACAGCTGGTATTTCAATCAGGCAATAATTGTGCTGGAGAAAGACGATTTATGGTTTTGGAAAACCCGCAATGAAGATGGCAACTATCAAATTCGTTTTTTCCCGGCTCCTTCCAAACAGGAATATTTTGCCGAATATGTAGATATTGTTTTTAATCCGGAAACGGAGCTGATTGTTTCCCATGATTGTTCACAGTGCCATACGGATGAATCCTGTCGTCATTATCTTTCCATTTTGCGTTATGCTTATCTGAATTTAAGCACCCGCATTTTTGAGGAAGAGGTAGTTGAGACCTGTGATGGTAATGCCCTCAGTGGCAATGAATTATGGCTAAATATTGCCCGCAATGCAGTTCTTTATGTGGAGGGAATTTATAATCCCGAAACCGATAAAATCCGTTTTTATCATCAAGACCTTGCTCCTATTGATCCAATTTTAATGGGTAAACTCTATTCTCAGGAAGAAATAACCGATATTCCTCAACGCCAAATTGAATATTATACTGCCAATATGGGAGCTTTTAGAGATGCCGACCTTCATTTATTCAGTTTTTTAAACAAAAAACGCTGTGCTTATAGTCCCAAAAACAAGTTCTGGTCAATTTACAAAAGTGACTTTGCCCAAGCTCTTTTAATTATGCAAAATTGTCATACCCGTTTTGTCATTAGAGAAACGGGTGAAGAGCTTATTTTTCAGCAACAGCCCTATCAACTTGCCTTAAGAATTGAACCCTCCGGAACAAAGAACTATTCTTTACGCGCTGTTATTATAGATGAACTCTCCGTTTGGTTTGCCGGAAATCCTACCTGGCTTTTTTTCCGGAATCGGGTGTATAAAATCAACCTGCCTTTCCGAAAAGAAATTATAGATCACATTTTTGGCAGTGGAGAGGTTTTAACTGCCAGGGATTTGATTTATTATCGCTGTCTGGTGCATCGTGAACTGCAGGAACAGGGAATTTATCTGGATTTTGAGGAAAGTATATCGCTGCCGGAAATAATAGATGAAACCCCTGTTAAGCGTTTGCATATCAAGAAATTGGGTGATAAAATTCTGATTGGCGGTTCCCTGGTTTTTTCCCAAGAAAGAGAAATTCCCCTTTCCGTTTTGCGTTTTGGTAAGCCCCTTGTTTATTCTCAATATACTTCTCCTGATAAAAATGGTAGTGCCTGGTTTCATTTAACCCCGGAGCTTTTTGCTAAAACACAGGAACTGCTGAATAAACTTCCCGAACCGGAAATGAACCGTTTGGAACAATATGCCGAATTGGTTTTTAGCGGAAAAGAAAGAATTGAACAATTGCGGACTGCTATTTTTGAACTTAGTGATCAGGATTGGGATATTCAAATTGACCCGGAATTGGGGAATTACTTTGTGGCTAAAATTCCTTTGCAGGTGGAGCTTATTGCTCGTCACGAAGAAGATATTGACTGGTTTACCTATGAAGTCCGTTACCATTATCGGGATTTGAATTTTACGCACGAAGAACTGAAACGCTTTTTCCGCAGTAAAGAGGAATTTTTGCATACCTCGGATGGACGCCTTGTGTTTATCAGTAATCCGCAGGTCTTTTATGAAGTGGAAGAACTCCTTTCCCGCAGTGAACATAAAACTGATCAGGTGTATCGTTCCCGAATGATGAACCTGCCCTATTATCTTAAATTGCGGGAAGATAATCCTGCCTTTAGAATGCAGGGTGATGAATGGTTAGAAGGATTTTATGAGGCGTTACTAAAAAGGCGATTGGAAGGTCCTGAAACCTTACCTCTCTATTTGCAAACCGTTTTACGCGGTTATCAAAAAGCCGGTGTTGCCTGGATTAAGATGTTGGCACATTATCACTTAAATGGTATTCTTGCCGATGAAATGGGCTTGGGAAAAACCATTCAGGCACTTTCTGCCATTTTATCTACAACTTTGGGGCAGGTCTCACTGGTAATTTGTCCTAAGACCTTGCTTTATAATTGGGCTGCGGAAATTGACAAGTTCCATACCAATATCCCTTTTGCCATTGTGGATGGTAATAAAACAACCCGGATGGAAATCCTCTCCAATCCTAATGTCCAGCTCTTTATTATGAGCTATTCTATGGTTTTGGGAGATGTTGCTTACCTGAAAAATATGGAGTTTGAATGGATTGTTCTGGATGAAGCACAAAATATTAAAAATGTTTCCGCTCAACGCACTTCCGCCATCAAAAAACTGAAAAGCAAACACCGTTTGGCTTTAACGGGAACTCCTATTGAAAATAATCTTACCGAACTTTGGTCTATATTTGATTTCCTGAACCCTGGCTATTTGGGCACCCTGAATAAATTTAAACAGAATTATCTGCCTGCTGAAGGAGAAATAACTGCCCGACTTTCTTTATCCCGAATGGTTGCCCCTTTTATGCTGCGCAGAATAAAAAAAGATGTGCTCCTGGAACTTCCGGATAAACAGGAACAAATTTCCTGGTGCAAACTAACTACCCTGCAGGAAAAACTTTACCTGCAAATTTTGGATATGGTGCATAAAAAACTCCTGCCGGAGGGAAAAGAAATGCCAAGCTATATTCATATTTTAGCTGCACTTACAAAACTAAGACAGGTCTGCAATCACCCTCATCTTGCCAATGGCGATATTTTACCGGAACTGGAAGCATCCTCCAAACTGGAACAGCTTCTGGAACTGGTTACGGAAGCGACAAATGCAGGACATAAGGTCTTGATTTTCAGTCAGTTTGTCCAAATGCTGTCCATTATTCGGAAGGTCTTGGAAGCAAATTCCTTGCCCTATTGCTATCTGGATGGACAAACCAAGGATAGAGTTACTCCCATAAAAAGCTTTGAAACCAATCCCGAGATTAAACTCTTTTTAATCTCCTTGAAAGCAGGTGGAACGGGACTTAACTTAACTGCTGCAGATACCGTTATCCTATATGATCCCTGGTGGAATCCAATGGTGGAAAATCAGGCAATAGATAGAACTCACAGAATCGGACAAACACATAAGGTTCAAGTTTTTCGTCTGATTACCAAAGGCACTGTGGAAGAAAAAATCCTGCAACTGCAACAAAACAAACGCGAACTCTTTGAAACGGTTATTGAGGGTGGACAAAATGTGCTGAAGGCAATGACGAAAGAAGATATAAAGAAACTTTTTAGCTATTCGGAATAGGGTCAAGAGGTCAAGAGATCAATAGGTCTGGAGGAAAGTGAAAAGGGGAAAAGGGGAAACCCAAGGCAAGCATCGTAAAATATTTATGTCATTTCTTGAATAAAAAGTCATTTGACATTCCTGCAAAAGCAGGAATACACATAATATAAGAAAATATTATCCCTTTTCAATATGAAAATTATATTAGATAGAAAGATAGATAACAAAGAAAGTCTGTAGCCATTGTGTAGTTGGAACTTGTTGAAGTTCTGCATTTTGTCTGTTAGAACTTTTTAGTGTAGGTTTTTTTGAGGAGGAACAGCGTCCTCCGTCTACACATATTATCGTCACGATTCCGTACTGACAAACAAATATGTAAAAATATTAAAAGTTATTGAGACACAGACGACTCCTGACTTACATTGAAATTAAATTATTATCAATCACTTTACTTCTTATTATTACTACTTTCGTATTTATCAACCGTATCAAGTAGCCGTTTAGAATAATCATATATTTGTTCTAATGAATTAAGTTTATGCCTTTTCCCATACTTGTCTTCATCAAAAGTTTTTAATATTATTGTATTTTTACCTATTTCTAATCTACAAATAGGTTTTTGGATTTTGTCATCTAGCATAATTACAAAATATGACTTAGTATCTTTATAGGTAATTCTACTTAGAGCAACTCGCTTAGAAACAATGGCTTTAACTATATAGAATGCTTCTATCTCTTCAATTGTTGTATTTATCCCATCATCTTTAATTATATTGTCTTTTTCTTCCTTTTTCTTATCAGTTTCTGCTTCCTTTTCTTTAATTAGGACAGTTTTTAATCTTTCTGTAATGATATCACTAATAACTGAATTCACTGATTTTTTAACAAGCTCAGTGAATTGTTCAATGATCTTGCTTGTTAGAGGTTTAGAATAAATATTTTTTGCTAACAAACGAACCATTGGTTCACTTGGATTAATTATTTCATTATGAATCATATTCTTGAGTTCATTTGTATATTGCAATTCACTAGCAGTGCTAAGAATATTATCAATGTCAAAATAGGATTTATGGAATTTTTTTAATTCTTCAATTTGATTTTCTCTAATATCTGTAAGGTTTATCTCAAAAAATGGCTTTTCGTCCATTTTATTTGGTTCTTTCAAATCAGTATAAAAGCGATAAATAATTCCACTTGTAAGAATGCCAAACTTTGCTTTTGACACATGAAAATATCTAAGTAGTTGGCTTTCGTAAAGGTTTAACTCACTTTTCCAATGTTTACATTCAATAAGGATAATAGGTTTATTCTCTTTTAAGATGGCATAGTCAATTTTTTCTCCTTTTTTTGTCCCTATATCACATACATATTCCGGAATAACTTCAAAAGGGTTAAATATATCATATCCTAATGCCTTAATAAATGGAAGTATAAAGGCATTTTTTGTAGCTTCTTCCGTTTGAATTTGATCTTTCTGCATTTCAATTTTGTCAGCTATTTGCTTAATCTCATCCTTGAAATCCATTGGAACCTCCAATAACTTTTTTTCATCCTTTTTATCTTGAAAGATTGTGTCAACTAAAATATTATTTCTATTGGCTTTTCTTTCTCTTTAGCTTACATATTACCGTGAATATAACACATAAAATTCAAATTTAATTGTCTTAATGATGTGTAGTCGGAATTTGCTGAATCTCTGCATTTTGTCTGACAGAATTTTTTTATTGTAGTTTTTTTTTACGGAGGAACAGCGTCCTTGGTCTACACATTTTATCGTAAAAAAGGTGAAACCTGAAAAATAAATAGAGAGGGAATAGTAATATTCTTCTTTTCCCGAGGGGCTTACGCCACCCTCTACATAAATGTGTCCCCCTTTCTGGTTTTTCTACTTTCTTGTCATTTCTCTTTTTCTCTTTTCCTCTTTGTAAAAATCAAAACATTGCCTTCACGATTTCTTCCAGTTTCACCTCTCCGAAAAAGCTTTTATATTCCATATCTTTCAGCACTTCCGCTACTTTCTCAGGTTTATGTTCAATTCCGCAGAGGGCATTTTCCAGTTCGCTAATTTCGCGGTTAGTAAAAAAATCGCCGTAGATATTCACTTCTTCAATGATACCTTTATTTACCAGGAGGTAGAATTCAATTATTCCTACTTTTGTTTTAAGGGAATGGCACAAATTATAGCGGGGTGATTTGCCAAAGTTCCATTCCCAAGTATCATATTTACTGTTCATTAGAGCTTGGATTTCCTCTTTATCTCTGAGGGAAAAAGTATAATCCTGAATATCGGGATACATAGTTCTCACTTTTGCCCTAACTAAAGTGACAAAATCCTGCAAAGAAAGAGGATAAGGAAGGTGGTCGGAAACATTTGTAACTCTTGCCTGCACGGATTTTACCGCTTTATCGTTAAACTTTTCTTCTCTCGGTTTTAGAGCCGCGGTGAGGTCTGAAATATTGGAGCTGAAAAGGATAGTTCCATGCTGGAGAGTTTTTCCGAAGGCATTGGTTTTAGCGTTCCCGGAAAACTTGCAGCCATTGATAGTAAGGTCGTTTCTTCCTTCTAAAATGGCAGGAATTCCCAACTCCTGAAGGACAGCTAAAATGGGTTTGGTATAGCGTTCAAAATTACGGTTAAAATCCTCACTTTCATTCATCAAAAAGGAATAATTCAAGTTTCCTGGATCGTGAAATACAGAACCCCCACCTGTTAAACGACGCACAACCGGAATATTATGTTCCCTTACCCATTCGTAATTTATTTCTGCCAAAGTGTTTTGATGTTTACCTACAATAATACTGGGGTTGTTTATATAAAGCAAAAATACATCCTCAGGAAAGTTCTTCAGGATATATTCCTCGCAGGCAATATTAAAAGGGGCATAGTTACTGGGACTAAAAATTGAAAGCATATTCATCACCTAAAGCAGTTTTGCAGGTATTCAAATTCCCTCTGGGCAAAGAAGAAACTGCCAATCCGTTTTTACCTAAACAGTATATTTCGGGTTTACTTTTTATACCTCAACTTCTTCATTTTCAGGACAAACAGAGCTGATAAACTCATCATCGCAATAATTTCCCAAAAGCTAATTACTGGATGAAACTTAATGCGCTCTTCCTTAAGGGAAAAAAGCCCTACCGGAACGCTATGAATGCCAATACCTCCACCTCCGCTGAAACCAACTTTATTTTTTACCTTTTTGCCTTTTTCTTCTGCTGGGGATGAGCTGTCTTCCTCTTCTTTTTTAGCAGTATCGGGAGAGGATTCATCAGCTCCGCCACCCATTCCATAAGTAACTCTGGCTACCGGAATTACATAAAGATCACCCAATTTTGAGGGCTGTCCGAAAGAATAACCACCACCCAAAGCATTATTTGCTATGGAGCGGATTTGTGAGAGTATTTCTTTGATATCCATAGTCAACTCCTTTTCTTATATTTCTAATTTATAAGCTTTGATTTATTTGTCAAGTACCAATTACTCTATTTGCCTATAGTAAGGTGCTAAAGCAACTATTGAATCAAAGATGCCTGGAACTCGCGGTTAATTATATTTAGTTTTATTTCAATACAATCAGTTTAGCTGTTTCACACCTGTCCTTTGTTTTCAGCTTACAAAAATATAAGCCGTTGGCAACTGTTCTGTTGTTGTTGTCTAAACCATTCCAAGAAATTTCCGTTTCGCCTTTTTCTGCATAGCCATTAAAGATGGTTTTCACTTTCTGTCCTTTGCTATTGTATATTTCCAGGCAGACCTCCTGTTTTTTATCCAGATTCAGCTGCAGGGTAGTAGTTTCTTTAAAGGGATTGGGATAGCAACCTATTATCTTTGCTTGGGGAAGATATTCATCCTGCACAGGAATCTCAGGAATCAAATAAAATGCGGTTTTCGGCATTTTACCATTTAATTCATTATAAACAGGAGGATTATAAGGATCGGGATCATAAGCATCGGTCCAGCGTTTTAAAGCTCTCATTTCCGGAACCGTTTGCGCTAAAAAAGGATCAGTGCAGGCAAGAGCATAAGTATGTGAATGATAGACCATTACACACAAATTGCCCTGCTGATATTGATAAGGAGTAGAAAAAGGAAAATACACTTCATTACTTTCGGGTGGCATAATAATATAGGAATTGAAGACAGGTGTCAATTCGCCTGCAGCAATCCAGCCCTCATTTAAGTTAGTTAAATTGGTTGCCCCTACCCAGATTTTTACCAATAGATTGTGAGAAAAAGTGGAATTCATATAATAACTAATTCCATAAATAGTTCCGCTATTACCAATTTCCTCAGCATAGTAAATTGTCTCGTAAAGGGAATATTTCCAGTAAACATCTATAGGAATTCTTTGCAGTTCATCTCCTGAACCAACAATGATACCGGTATTGGGATTAGGGCGTATAATGCAGCTATAATCTCCAATATTGTCCTCCGGATATTCATCTTCGGGAAGTTCTGCTATTGCAGTTAAATGTTTCCATCCGCTGGAATCTATAGTTGCCACTAAATCATATAAATGGCTGTCTGCCGGTGCCAGGGAAATGCCATTTAAACGGCAAAGTTCCGTTAACCCACAATAAAGAACCACATCATAGCTATCAACTGTCTCGGTCCCATTGTTTTTTACCGTCACTGGAAGAGGAAAACTTTCATGCAGATTATGATAAATTCCCTCTGTATAAAACATACTATATTCTATCTTCAGAGAAAGATCATAAAGCACAGGCGGCAAAGGATTAAAAATGTAAACCGTTCCAGCGGGAATAATTTCGTTTATAGTATAGTTATCCTGCGTAGTAGATACCGTAGGAGGGTTTCCGGGAGTGATACTGAAAAAATTGCCCGCTCCTGCATTGGGCATATTAATTCCGATAGAAGCAGAACAATTTAGCGGAGAGCCATTTGTGTTTCCATAGCGGAATTCAATTTTGCCGTTTTCGGAAAGCACCACTTGAAAGTTTACATAACAATTAAAATTATTATAGAGCCAGCGAGCATTGGAGTATTGCACCCAAAATTCCCGGTTGGGAGCTGTGCCAATGGTTGCATATTGCAAACTTCCTTCCGCCAAACTAAGATCATCCCATAAAGGAGCAATTATCGGATAAATGCCATAATGTAACTGATTATTGGGGCTGTCATCATTCCAGTTGGCACCAGGATTGATAAAACCATTAGTGGATATTTTAACATCTTCATATATCTGCCCGCAATAAGGAAAGGGAAAACCAATTTCTATGCTTGAACTAATGTAATTATTCATATCCGGAAAAGAAAGTTGAATCCCATTTATAGGATTGTATTCAGCAGTTGTGTAGGCAAAAGTGTAATAGCGAGAAATGCCGCTGTTTAAAAATGCACCGCTTAAAAGTAGAACGGCAAGAATCAAAACCTTATAGCGCATCATAGCTAACCTCCTTTTTTAGAAGTTAATGCACTATACATTACCCATTTTTATCTATATTTTCTTTACTAATTTCCGTCAAGCTTTTTATTTTATAATTCCTTTCCGTTTATTACCCATCCTCCTCTCAACCTCCACTAATCCTAAAGGTTGGGTTAATGATGGGAAACAAGAGAGGAAGACCAAAGCAAAAAATAGAAAAAACCAATATGGCAAGATAGCAAGAGAAAAACGGGTTCACAATGGGAAACCAGATACAAAAATGCAGAACTGAGATTTGCAAATTGAGAATTAAAAAATACCCTCCAGGTTAATCCTTTTAATCCGTAAAATCCGTGTTGTTAATAAATATGCGGGTTTAAATTCCCGTTTCTCTGTAAAGCTGAATTATTTCCTGTTCCAGTTCTTCCGGCACCATATCTTTAATGCTTTCCCCGTTTTTTATGCGCTGTCTGATTTCAGTGGCGGAAATAGGGCAAAGTTCAATATTTAACACCGTTGCTTTCAGCTGACTAATAACTTCCGGCAGAAGGGCATAACCCGGGCGCGGTAAAATTAAAAAATGCAATTCCTTAGCCAAATAAGGATAATCATACCACAAATGCAGCTCTTTCAGATTGTCCGAACCGATTACAAAGCTGAAATCCACATCCGGATACCGTCTTTTCAGTTTTTGCATTAAATGAGCCGTATAACCGCTACCTTCCTGATCAGCATCGGAAATAGCAAATTGAGGATTGTTTTTAATTGCTTTTTTCACTAAGGCATAGCGTTTTTCAAAGGGAAGAATAATAGAGTTTTTCTTAAAATGGTGATGACCGCTGGGGACAAAAAGAACCGTTTCTGCCGCTTTTTGTTGCAGGATTTGATTGGCAATATGCAGATGACCTGAATGAACAGGATCAAAACTACCCCCCAAAACTGCAACCTTACCCTGCACTTTTACTTTTCCAGCTTGGCGAATTTTTTGGCTAAACTTTTTGCCTCTTTGGAATCGGGATAGCGATTTTTCAGGCGTTCATAGCTCGCTTTAGCTTTGTCGTAATTCTTTTGATGAAGATGCAGTTTGGCGGAATAGTAGAGTGATTGACGGTCTAATTTATCATTATTGCCTAAAGATACAATTTCGTCAAAATACATCAAAGCGCTGCTATAGTCCTTCATTTTATAGTAGATATAACCGGTTAAGTATTGTTTTTCCAAAAGCTTATATTGGCATTTATGAATATAATCCACTGCCTGAACATAGCGAGGATCATTAGGATAGCGGTCTATGAAGGTCTGAAATGCTTCTATACATTTTATGGTCTCGGTTTGATCATACTGCGGAGGCAGTGATTCTTCAAACAGGCATACTCCTATCCGAAAATAGGCATCGGCAACATTTTCGTGATCAGGAAATGAATTTATAAACTGCTGATATTTGGCTCGCGCATCACTAAATTTATTCATATTGAAATAACAATCGGCAACTTTCATTGTAGCATAAGCAGTTGCAGCTGATTTGCGTTCAAAAGATATCTCTTCATAGATAACTGCAGCGCGGGAATATTTCTTTTTAGCAAAAAGCTCATCGGCATTTTTCAGCTTGGCTTCTGTAGAAAGCTGTGTTTTATTACTGCTGCAGGAAACAAGGCAAAAAACGGTAATCAGCAAAAGAAAGATGTATTTTCGCACAATATATTCCTTTTTTTAATCAAAATTCCAGAGGAGAAATATGAGGGAACCAATAGCTGCACCTGCAACTAAGGGCTCAAACCAACGAAAATGAAAAGAGGAAGTTCCTGAAACATCCGGATTGGGACGCGGTAAATTATAGGTAGAAATTTTTAGAATCTGCTGCGTAGGAAGTTGTATCTGCCTAATTTCAAAAATGTGGACAGGATACCGTTCAGTGCGGTAGGAGAAGAAACTGCTCTTTACGGTTTCCTGCCACGCAATATTAAGATTTATCTGAACCAGCAGTGCTTTTTCCAATCCAAGAGCTGAAAGATCGGGGACTTTTTTTTCTTCCAGGGAGGAAATATCCGTTTTGGTTTCAGATAAGTTATAACGCAAGTCCGCACCTTTTTCTAAAAGATTGGTACTCAGTTTTTGGGTTAAAACAGGATTCCACTCTCCGCAATTGATGTCTAAAAAAATGGGCTGCCCGGTCTGAATTTCAGTTGCTATTTCTGTTATTATTTGATCAAGGGTTAGGGTTTCTTGGAATGAAAGGAGTTTTGAAATGAGTAAAAGAAAGCAGACGGGCAGCAAATACTTTTTCATTCTTTAATCGGCTTGTAAAAATGCCTTATAGCCAAGATAAGTAGAATATAAATCCGCTTTGGAACACAATTCATACAGCGAATGCATTCCCATTAAACCAACTCCGCAATCTAAAACTTCCGCTCCCAAATTGGAAAGAAAATAGGCAATAGTTCCGCCGCCACCTTCATCCACTTTTCCCAGTTCGCCTGATTGCCAAAAAACTCCTGCCTGATTGAAAATGCGGATAACTTTGGCAATAAATTCGGCATTGGCATCGTTGCAACTGTATTTTCCTCCTCTTCCCGTAAATTTGGAAATACCGATGCCATAATTGAAAATAACGGCATTTTGCTTTTCGTGCACATTAGGATAATTGGGATCAATGGCAGCAGTTACATCAGCGCTTAATATCTGGCTGTTTATGAAGGTTTTACGCAAGTTGGCACTGCTGTTGTCTTCATTATTATGAGCCAGTAAATCGGAAATAAAGTCCTGAATAAAAATACTTTGAGCACCTGTATTTCCCTGACTGCCAACTTCTTCTTTATCGGAAAAATAGACCACCATTGTGCGTTTGGGCTTATCAGGAAGGTTATTTATTAAAGCCATCAAGGCATTATAGGCACAAATACGATCATCCTGTCCATAACCAATTACAAAAGAATTATCAAAACCTGAATGACGCGCTTTAAAAGCTGGAACTAATTGCAGTTCCGCACTTTGAAAATCAGCTTCGGTGATGCCGTATTTTTCGTGCAGCTGTCTTAAGGCATAATTCTTGATTGCTTCTTTTTCCTCATTGCCTGGTTCTTGCATTCCCGAAAAAACAAGATTCATTTTACCGGCTTCTATTGCTTCGTCTAACTTCTTGGTATATTGTTCCTTTCCTGCCAAATGAGGCAAAAGATCGGGAATCACAAAAACCGGCTCATCTTCTTTTTCCCCAAGGCAAATATTCAAAACGGAGCCGTCTTTTTTGATAATAACTCCGTGCAAAGCCAGAGGAGTTGAAACCCACTGATATTTTTTAATTCCTCCATAATAGTGAGTCCGCATACAGCTTAAAGAGCTATTAATATCTTCATAAAGGGGATTTTGTTTTAGGTCTACCCGGGGAGAATCAATATGGGCAGCAATCATATTAAATCCCTTGGAAATTGGTTCACTGCCAATAACAGCCATTGCCATTGTCTTATTGCGAAAAACGCTATAGACCTTGCGGCTGCCTTTTTTACCAATAGGTGAAAACTTATTGTTCTTCAATATTTCTAAGGTATAGGCAATTGTTTCGCGTTCGGTTTTGGCTTTATTCAGAAATTCAATATAGGGAATTGCATAAGCCATTGCCTTTTTTTGTTCCTCAGGAGTAGCTTCTTTCCAGAAATTTCGGGGTTCGTAGGTAAGTTTTTCTTGTTTTGTCTTTTTCATTATATCTCCAGTTATCTATTTAATTTCTATTATCTTCAGTTTTCTTTCTCCGATTGGAGCTTTAACAATGGCTATTTCACCTATTTTTTTGCTTAATAAAGCTTTGCCGATGGGAGAAACAATAGAGACCTCCTGAATGCCTTCTTCATTGTAATAATTCAGTTCTTCGGGACCGACCAGATGGTAGCAGATACATTCTTTGGTGTTAATATCTTCTGCTACACAATAAGTTCCGAAACGCACCATATCTTTGGGAAATTCACTGGTATCTATCACTTTCAAATTGGCACTGCGTCTTCTAAGATAGTCAATTTCATTATCAATAGCTCGTTGTCTTTCTCTGGCTGCTTTGTATTCTGCATTTTCACTTAAATCCCCAAATTCGCGCGCAATAGCTACTGCCTTAATAACTTCCGGTCGTTCGGCAAGCAGTTCATTTATTCTTTTTTGCAACCGTTGCATTCCGGTTTTGGTAATAAATTGGCTTAAATCCAACTTTTATTGAGCTCCTTTTTTCTTTTTCAAAGTGCGTTGAGCAGTAGTAGCGGCTTTTTTCAAACGGGCATTTCCGCTTTTTGTCCAAATCTCTACAGGGCTTTCCAGTTCCGGATAATAATCCGTTATTGAAGTGCAAAGCAATTCTACGATTTGAGGATCATGACTGAAACTGAATTCTTCCCAAATTTTTAAGTAATATTCAGAATTTAGCTTGGCAACGGTTTTTAGCATTGTAATATGATAGGGAACCGCTTCTCCCAAAGGGGATAACCACTGCCTGGAAAAAAAGGTCATAATTTGAGGAATGAGGTCTTCGCGTCTTTTCACCAGTTTTATCAATAGATTCAAGGCGGATTTTTGAAGAGCAGGATTTGAACTATTGCTGTATTGAAAAACCTTATTCAGATATTTTTCAGGATACTTGCGTAAAAGCGGCAACATAACTTTATCCAATAAAGCATTGATTTCTGCCATCGTAGCATTAGAAAGAGCTTCTTCTAAAAGAGGCAAATAAACAGAGGGCTTACGATTAAGCAGTTTGCTTAATATTTGACCAAAGGCAAGCTTACCGTAATCTCCCTTTTTATTCCATAACGCTCTGTAAAATGGAAGATAAGCATCATGCTTTTTCCCCAGTTGCTGAACAATATTGCTTGCTACATGAGTGATAACTTCAGCGGGAATCTTTCCATTTACCCTTTCCGGATATGCAATAAAGATGATTTCAAAATCATAATCACCTTTCGGCAGTTTATTTTTCAGGAAATCAGCTGTATCCATATTCAGCCGTTCCTTCCAGTCAATGGTAAGCATTTATCTCTCCCGCTTTTACTTTTTCTCTTTCTTTTTTCCTTATGCCTGAAAATCCTTTTACCTGTCAATAGAAAAATATAACTGGCATAATATTAAAGAAGTTAACTCGTTCCTATCATTAAAAGGTAAACCCTCCAAAACAAATCTTCCCTTTTTTAAAAACTGGCTGGGATGGAAGGAGTTGAACCCTCACATACGGATCCAGAGTCCGCTGTCCTACCATTAGACGACATCCCAATGCGTTTTATATTTTGGCTGGGCAGGAAGGATTCGAACCCTCGGATGGCAGGACCAAAACCTGCTGCCTTACCACTTGGCGACTGCCCAGCAATTTTTTTTATAAGTGGCGGAGAGGCAGGGATTTGAACCCTGGGTGGACTTTTAATCCACACACGCTTAGCAGGCGTGCACCTTAAGCCAACTCGGTCACCTCTCCCGTTATTTTTTCTGCCTTATTTTTCTGGCGGAGGATGAGGGATTCGAACCCCCAAGGGCATAACCCGGCGGTTTTCAAGACCGCTGCCTTACCAATTAGGACTAATCCTCCCTCTATATTTTATCCTTGAAATTTTTATAAGGGGTTTCTGTCAAGCCCTTTCTTGCCAGTTCAAGGAAGTTAGAAAATTGTATCTTTACGGAAAGGGAGAAGAGTGTCTATTATTTTTTATCACCTTTCTGCCAAAGAGGAATTTGACAGACCACTGCTTTTTCCTTGACAGCAAAAATAAGCACAGGATAAAAGGAAAATATGAATAATGAAGAATATAAGGCACTGGATGAATTTGAGCTGGAGCCCGAAAATTGGGAACAAGCCGAAAGAACTGAAAAAACGGCTTTTTTAGCTGCTTTGGCAAATTCAAGAGAAACAGACAAAGACATCAAGGAATCGTTAAACGAACTGGAACGCCTGGCTGAAACGGCTGGAATTCAGGTTTTGGGAACTTACCATCAAAGAAGAAATGCTCCCGAAAGAGGAACCTATTTTGGCAAAGGGTTTTTGACTGATTTAAGCCGAAAAATGATGCAGGCACAGGCAGACATCCTAATCGTTAATGATGAACTGGGTCCTTCTCAGGCATATAATATTGAAAGGGACTATCAAATAAAGGTTATGGACCGCACCGAGGTCATTTTAGATATCTTTCATAAACATGCCAAAACGCGGGAAGCCAAACTGCAGGTTCATCTTGCTGAACTGGAATATCAATTGCCACGCTTAAAAAGAATGTGGGAACATTTTGATAAAGAACGCGGTGGAGTGAGAAATACTGGCGGCACTGCTACAAGAGGAATGGGTGAAAAACAAATTGAAATAGACAGACGCCTGATTAAAGATAAAATCCGAAAAATCAACAAAGCAATAGAAACCATCCAGCACCAAAAAGAAACACAACGCAAGCAACGCGAAAAAGCAAAAAAGATTTGTTTAGTGGGCTATACAAATGCCGGTAAATCAACACTTTTTAACCAGTTAACTAATGCCGGTGTGCTGGTTGAAGATAAACTTTTTGCCACCCTGGATTCCACTTCCAGACAGCTGAAACTTTCCACGGGAAATCCGGTTGTGCTGTCGGATACGGTAGGTTTTATTTCCAAACTGCCTCATCATTTGATTGCTTCTTTCAAGGCAACTTTAATGGAAGTGCAGGATGCCAATTTGCTGTTACATATTGTTGATGTTTCCGATGAGCGCTTTGAATATTACATTCAACAGGTGAATTCGGTTCTGCAACAAATTGGAGCTGAAACAATTCCGCAGATTTTGGTCTTCAATAAAATAGACAATGTGGATTCCATATTGGTGTCTCTATTGGAAAGCCGTTTTCCGGAAGGAGTGTTTATTTCCGCTATTCAAGGCATAAATATAGACAAATTGCTTGCCAAAATGGAAGAAATTCTTTTAGGAAACAGAATATTACAACTAAAAATTCCTTACGATAAAACGGCTCTGGTTTCTAAGATGCACGATATTGCAGAAATTATAAGTGAGGACTATAAAGAGGATGGAATCTATCTGAAAGTGGAAATCAGCAGGGATGACAGGTTTTTGGTTGAGGATTATGTGCTGGAAAATGAAGAAGGAAAAAATTGAGGTGTTGTTAAAATAGGGGATTATAATAAAAAAAACCGTGTTAATCCGTAAAATCAGTTAAATCCTTGTTGCTAATAGGTCGTAAGGATTTTGGTTAAGAGCAAATAGCAGAAAGCATCTAAACCTTCTCCACCTTTTTTACCCAAATTGGGCAGTAAAAATAATGGTTAATATTTTTTCCTTAATCATTAAGCTTATATTTTAGTAAAAATCCCGTAGAGGTGAAAGTTAGATAACGACAGGTTTTAACCCTGCAAAAAGATATCGCTGTGAAAGAGAAAGAGTTCTGTAAGAAAGACAGATATTATGGTGGAAGTTTAATCCTGGGCAGAAAAGTTAAATTTTATATTTAGATTGCCGCATTCTGTTTCACTATAAATAGAGGACATATATTTTTCAGAGTGCTACAAACTCTTTGGCAAAGCGGAAGTTGCCAACCTATTTTTCCTCAATTGCCTTATTCGGGTTTAACTATCAAAAAAATGTTCTTCCCAAATAGCATTACTGAAGCATTGCTTACCCATTGCTAATGGCATTAGTAATAGGTAAGCAATGGGTAAGCAATGCTCCTAAGGAAGAAAATATAACAAATTATAATATAGTAAATTAGCAAAATAATTAGCCGTGTGTTTTGATGATGGGCAATTCCAGAAAAATAAAGAAAGAAATTGAGTTGTTGTTAAAATAGGGGATTATTATAAAATAATCAGTGTTAATTCGTAAAATCAGTTAAATTCATATTGATAATAGGTAGTCACGAGGCATAAGCGCCAGTAAAGTTATTTCTGAAGCCGAAGTTTTGAAAGCACTAATGACTCCTGACTTAAATTTTTACGAGGGGTTTACAAGGATATCAACCTTCCGGAAATCTCAACCTTCTACATCATTGTGTCGCCCTTCGGGCTTTTTGGCAAAGAGCAAAGTGCGAAGAGCAGAGAGTGTTTTCCTATTTTTTAACGAGGGGCTTACGCCACCTTCGCTATCATTGTATCGCCCTTCGGGCTTTTAATATCTCAACCTTCTAAACCCTCTAAACCCTCTCAACCTTCTCAACTTTTTTTGTTATCAGAAGGTATTAACTCTTTCAGGGATAATCAGTTCTGCTTCGGTAGCTTGCACTACATCATCAATGGTAAGTCCTTCGGCAATTTCGCGTAAATAAAGTCCCTCAGGGCAAACTTCTATCACAGCCATATCGGTAATAATGAGGTTTACCTTCCCTTTAGCGGTAAGCGGTAAAGTGCATTTTTTCAGGATTTTGGAGTTGCCATATTTATCACAGTGTTCCATTGCTACGATAACTTTTTTTGCTCCAGTCACCAAATCCATAGCTCCTCCCATTCCGGGAACCATTTTTCCAGGAATTAACCAATTAGCCAAATTTCCTTCCTGGTCAACTTGCAGAGCTCCTAAAACGGTGGCATCTATATGTCCACCCCGAATGATAGCAAAAGAGGTGGCAGAATCAAAAAAACTTGCTCCCGGAATACAGGTTATGTAACCTCCTCCGGCATTGATCATATCTTTATCTTCCTGTCCTTCAGGAGGTTTTGGACCGGCACCTAAAAGTCCGTTTTCCGACTGGAAGATAACGCTAATACCTTCCGGAATGTGATTTGCAGCTTCAGTAGGTAAGCCAATACCCAAATTTACATAATCGCCATCTTTGAATTCTTTAGCAATGCGTGCTCCGATCATAGCTCGTTTATCTAATGCCATCTTAATTCTCCTTTGCTAAAACAAGATAATTTACAAAAACACCAGGAGTTATTACTTCCTCAGGGTCCAGTTCGCCAATTTCCACAATTTCATCAACTTCCGCGATGGTAATTTTACCTGCCATAGCCATAATAGGATTGCTGTTACGGGCTGTTTTGCGGTAAGTTAAGTTTCCTAATTTATCGGCTTTATGAGCTTTAATGAGAGCAAAATCGCTGGGAATAGCGGTTTCCAGAAGATAATCCTTTCCTTCCACAGTGATAATTTGTTTCCCTTCAGCCACAATTGTCCCCAGTCCTGTGGGAGTTAAAATACCCCCTAAACCGGCTCCAAAAGCGCGAACTCTTTCCATAAGTGTCCCTTGAGGAACAAGTTCAATATCAATTTCGCCGGCATTCATTTGGGCTTGAATGGTCTTATTGGTTCCCATATGCGAAACCTGAGCACTTTTAACCATCTTATTTACAACAAGTTTACCCACACCTCTGTCTTCCCAGTCGGAAGCAATAACGATTATGTGGAGGTCTTTATTTCCGTTTTCTACCATTGCGTCAATGATTGTCTCCGGAGCTCCGACAGCTAAAAAACCGCCAATGGCAAGACGGTTTCCGGGTTTAATCATTGCAGCTGCCTCTGCGGCACTAATAATTTGTACCATTATAACTCCTTATATACTTTCTAATTATCTTTATAACATATCAAACAGCAGGTTCTGAATTGCGGGACTATCACTCACGGGCTCAACAATATGAGAATAATTATCAAAGAAGACCTTGCCATACTCAGGATCAAACTGAATTCCTGCATTATTAATCACTTCCTGTCTGGCAGATTTGGCATCCAGATTTTCGCGGTAAGCTCTTTTACTGGTCATAGCATCATAAGCATCTGCAATAGTAACAATTCTGGCTAAAGGAGAAATTTGGTTACCGGTTAAGCCATAAGGATAGCCCTTTCCGTTAAACCATTCGTGGTGTTGGAGAATTATTTCATACACGGGAGTTGGCAATCCAATGGGGCGAATAATTTTAGCACCGATAACCGGATGCTGTTTTACCATTTCATATTCACTGGAGGTTAAAGACCCTTTTTTATTGAGAAGGGTGTCGTAAATGCCAATTTTGCCTAAATCATGAAGGATAGCACCTATTCTTAAAAGTTTAAGGTCTTCCGCATCCAGCCCGATAATTTTACCCAGCATAATGCTTAAGACAGTAACTCTTTCGGAATGCCCACGAATATAAACATCATTGGCTTCCATTGCATTAACCATTGCATGAATGGTATTTAAATAATTCTTTTCCAGTTGACATTGGGCAATATAAAGTTCCTTTGTTCTTTTTTCCACCAGTTCTTCCAGATTTAAGCGATACATTTCATTTTGGAGAAGGAGGGAATTTTTCTGTAATGCCTGTTTAACTGAAATATGTAAATCGGATAATTCAAAGGGTTTATGGAGAATATCAAAGGCACCCAACTGAACAGCAGAACGTATTTTTTCCGTGTCTACTTCACCTGTTATCAGAATAACAGGGATATTAGGATTCAGTTTATTGATATATTCCAAAAGCTGAAATCCGGAAAGATTGGGCATTCCAATATCGGAAATAATCACATTGAAAATATTGCTTTCCAGCAGTTCCAATGCTTCCCGGGAATCACTGCAGGTAGTTATCCTACAGGGAAAATCCTTTTGTAAGCTCATTCGGATGCAATCCAGAATAGCTAAATCGTCATCTACAATCAGAATTTGTTTTTTTAAGTTATCCATATTCGGTGCCTTATAAAAATGATTTTTGCCCTGCCTAAAGCGCAATCGGTTTTAAGCAATCGGCATCATTGTTTTCAGGTTTATTCACTCTTCTGCTGACTGGATACATTTCCAATTCAATTTCCGAGGGAACTGTAAGCAGCAATTGGAGTTCTTGGGGATTTTGTGCTGCAGGATTCAGCCAGGTATCATATAATGAAGGATTTAGCAAAAGGGGCATTCTTTCGTGCAAGGGCTGAATAAAATCATTGGCAGAAGTAGTAATTATTCCCAAAGAAGGAATATAACTGCCGTCGGGTCCATACCAGGCATCATAAATTCCGGCAAGATAAAGCAAATTATCCCCTTTTGCTTTAATAAAAAAGGGTTGCTTATCTGTTTTACGCCATTCATAAAATCCATTGGCAGGAATTAAACATCGCCTGCGCAAAAAAGATGTCTTGAAACTCGGTTTTTCTAAGATGCTTTCACTGCGAACATTAATTAGTGCCTGTTCCGGAATTTTTTTGCTCCAGGAAGGAATTAAACCCCAACGGAAAAAACCCAGATAACGCCAATCATCTTTGGCAACTACAGCAGCCACAATATTTGTTGGAGCTACATTATAGTTCAATTCCAGCTGCTCTGAGCTCTCCTTAATTTTTAGTTCCTCTGTCATCTTTTTCAGGTCTTGATATTTAATAACCTGGGCAAAACGTCCACACATCCTTTTCTCCTTATTGATTGACAAGATTTATGAAAGCCATTTTTTAGGCAATAATTTTTTTTAACAGCTTACAGCTATTGATTTATATTACAGGAGACAGAATGCAAAATAGGGATATAGACACTGTGATGGAACGCCTAAAAAAACACTTTTACAGCGTGAAAACACCCGTAGTTGACCTTATTCAAATTAAAACCGAAGACCCTTTCAAAGTGCTTGTAGCTACCATTCTTAGCGCCAGAACCAAAGATGAAACTACAGCGAAAGTAGCAGAAAAATTATTCCCAAAAGTCCAAAAGATAGAAGACCTGGAAAAGATACCCTTGGCTGAATTGGATGCACTTATCACTCCGGTTGGTTTTCATAGAGTAAAAGCCAAACATTTGAAGGAATTGCCTAAAGTGCTGAAAGAAAAGTTTAACGGAAAAATACCCGAAGAAATAGACGATTTATTGGAACTTCCCGGAGTTGGAAGAAAAACGGCAAACCTGGTTCGTGCTGTAGCTTTTCAAAAACCTGCCATCTGTGTGGATGTTCATGTGCACAGAATTTGTAATCGTTGGGGCTATATTCAGACAAAAACACCCTTGGAAACGGAAATGACCCTGCGCCAAAAGTTGCCGGAAAAATACTGGCTGAATTTCAATTCCTATTTGGTTGCTTTTGGACAAAATCTGTGCACTCCGCGCAAACCCAAATGCGAAATATGCCCTGTAGCGGAATTTTGTAAGCGGGTTGGAGTATAAAAAATCCTCTCACAGATTTCACCGATTACACAGATAAAACAGGTTAGGGATGAACAGGATTATAGGGATTTTGGTGATGATGATATTGTATGGATTCCTGCTTACGCAAGAATAACAATGGAAGCAGGAATGACAATAAAAAACAGGAAAGAAAAGAAATCGGTTATGGGATTTTTCTAACGATAACCTTATTACCTTCAATACCTTCAACAACGACCTTGGCTCCAAGTTCTACTGCCTTATTTTCTACCTCAATAGCAGGCCATTCTTCTCCTCCGATTTTTACATAACCCTTTCCTTCGGCAGGAATCTCTTTGGTGACAAAGCCATTCTGCCCTTTTAAGGCATAAACATTGGTATTTCCACCTGGTTTGGATAAAAGCTTTTTGCCCAGCTTACGCATAAAAAGAAAAGAAATAAAACTGAGAACCGAAAAAATAAGAATCTGCAGAGGAACACTATTACCTAAAACAGGTATCAAAGAAAGCAGAGAAGTTATGATAGCTCCTATCCCAAGGGAAATAAAGAAAAATGCAGGATCAAAGATCTCAATGATGATAAATCCGATTCCTAAAATCATCCATATCTGCCAAGGTAAAAGTTGCATTTATTGCTTTCCTTCTTCAGATTGTTCAGTGTCTTCATCTTCGGATACAGGAGTTGTTCTTTTATCTTTATATATGCGTTTAACTTTACGTTTTCCGTGACCATATCCATAGCGGTTATAATAACGATTGTAATAACCTCCATATCCACCATAACGATAAGAATCGCCTAAACCACCAGCTCCGATGCCTTTTACTCCTAAAGCGGCAAGAAAATACATTAGCAAACGAGTTCCATAATAAGCCAGAATTGCTCCCACAGTAAAAATAATAAGCCAACTGAAGAAATTGAGAGCTAAAGATTTAATGGTTACTTCTATGGTATTGGTTTTTTGTTGTGGAACCAAAGTAATAAAAAGAAGAACATTATTTGATTCCTTCAGTTTATCCAAATTGGAACGCGTGCTCTGGATCAGGGAATGTAATTCTTCTTTGCGCCTGTTTTGAGTATCGGTAGGAAAACGGACATTATTTAGCTCTGCCTGTTCTCTTTCATAACTCTGTAAGCGGACAAGTTCACTTTCATAATCAATATTCACCAAAGCAGTATCAATTTGTTCTGTTTGAGAGTTCACTGAACCAAAACTGCGTAATTTTTCTACAATAATAGGCAGGTCTTTTTGGGGAACACTAAAAATATAAGCACCAAAAGAGCCCTCGCTTTGCTTTCTAATCTGTTTCGTAGAATGTTCGCTGATGATTTTTTCAATTTCGGTTTTGGCTTTGGCTACATTCGGAGAAGAAAATGATATTTGAGCTTTATTGAGAAATTTGAGGTCCCGATATTCATTTTGAGCCGGCTTAAAATTGTAGGTCTCGTGTTTTCCGGCTTTATTTTGCCACTGGACAATTGAGGCAGCTATCGCAAGGAATACTATAAAGATAGCTATTCCTCTAACTCTGCGTTTTTCTCTTTTCTTCACATTAACCTCTTCTTTTTATGTCTTTTAATATTTCTGCAGCATGTTCCAGAGCTTTGGCAGTTAAGGTTCCGGAAAGCATTCTGGCTATTTCCTGCAAGCGTTGTTCAGCTTCCACTTTGCGTATATTCACAAAACTTTTCTCACCTTGAGTAAATTTTTCTATTACCAAATGTTTTTCGGCTCTTCCTGCAATCTGAGCCAGGTGTGTAATACAAAGCACCTGTTGCCTTTCAGCCAGTTTGGCAATAAAATCAGCTACTATAGCAGCTGTTTTTCCCCCAATTCCTGATTCTATTTCATCCAAAATAATCAGTTTGGGTTCCAAGCGGTCTGCCAGCACTTTTTTAATAGCCAGCAAAATTCTGGATAATTCACCTCCGCTGACAACTGCAGATAAGGGCTTTAATTCAAAGCCCGGATTGGCGGAAAAAAGAAATTCCACACTATCCTGACCGCTTTCCGAGACGGCAGATAAATAATCAGAAATTACAAAATTATCCTCAGCTTTTTTGTCAATCATAATTTCTAATATTCCCTCGGGAATACTTAAGGCACGGATATTCTCCTGCAATTCCTTACTAAGTTCTATAGCGGATTTTTGTCTTTTGCGAGAAAGTTCCTCTCCTTTTTTCCTTAATTCGGCAAAGTTCTTTTCCAAGTGTTTTTCCAATTCTGCAATTGACTTTTCGTTATCGGCAAAAGCGGCAATTTGAGCAGACCTTTCGGCAAAAAGATTGAGCAGTTCTTCAATGCTGCGAACCTTATGTTTATGCACCAGAGAATTGATCAAATCCAGGCGAGCTTGAATATCCTGCAGATGTTGTGGTTCAAAGGAAATATTATCTTTGGAGCGGGAAAGATTGAGGGATGCTTCTTGCAGGTTTTCCAATGCCTGTTGCATATTGTTTACGGCATATCCGATTTCGGGATTAAGGTGTTCATAATGTTTCAGTTTGCTCAAGTAACCGCTGATTATATCAAAGACGCTGTTTTCCTGCTCTAAAAGTTCTGCAGTAATTTGGTTATATAGTTCAGTTATTTCCAAGGTATGGGAAAGCAGTTCATATTCATTTTGCAGTTCTACATCTTCATTTATGCGTAGTTTGGCAGTTTCCAGTTCTTCATATTGAAAGCGATAGAGTTCATTTATTTCTTTTTGTCTTTCTGCTTCGTTTTTCAGTTCATCCAGTTTTTTCAGTCCTGCTTTCAGTTCTCTGTATAAATTGGCAAATTCCTCTCTAATGCTTGTCAAATCAGCATAAGCATCCAATAAATCAAGTTGATAGGAAGGAGAAAGCAAACGCTGTTGATCCCTTTGATGGTGAAAATCAATGAGATAACTTTTCAATTCTTTCAGTAAGCTTACTCCTACTTTGCGTCCATTTACATAATAGCTGGATTTGCCGTTAGGACTTATTTCCCGTGCCAAGATTAACTCTTCCTCTGTTTCTATTCCGTTTTGAGCAAGGAAGTTATTCAATTCTTCCGCTTCTTCAAGGTTATAGCTTACTTCCAGATAGATTGGCTGATCTTTGTCAAATGCTTCAATGCCGGCTAAGTTATCTCCGAAAATAAGAGAAATTGAACCTGCTACAATAGATTTACCGGCTCCCGTTTCTCCACTGATAACGGTTAAGCCCTTATCCAAAGATAAGCGCATTTCTGGAACCAGAAGATAATTCTTTATGTAAAGCTCGGATAACATTACTTGCCCAAATTGAGTTTCCTGCGCAGGATTTGATAGAAAGTCCGATTGGAAAGCTTGATGAAGGAAACGCTACGCTCGGAAGCAGTTACAAAAACCTCATCACCTTCTTGAATGGTCTGTGAATTTTGACCGTCAATTTGTAACATCGCTGGTTGACTTAAGCCATAAACCTTCATCGCTAAGCGTTCCGTTGCTGGAAAAACCATAGGTCTGATAGCTAAAATATGAGGATTGAGTGGAGCAAGAACAATTGCCTTCATTTCTGGAGCTAAAATCGGACCTCCTGCTGCAAGTGAATAGGCAGTTGAACCGGTAGGAGTAGCTGCTATAACTCCATCACAACGGGTATCAAATACATAGCGTCCACTGGCTTTAATCCGAATATGAATTAAGCCCGGACTTTCCGCTTTATGAATAACAGCATCATTTAATGCCAATGCTTCATAGATAATTTTTCCCTCCCTTTTCAGATGGCATTCTATTAACATTCTATGCAGTAAACGGTATTTTCCCTGTTTCAGGTTTTCAATGGATGAAGCAATTTCAGGAAGAACACTTTCGGAAAGGAAACCCAAATAGCCAAGGTTAATTCCTAAAATGGGAGCTCCGGTTAACAGAGCCAAATCCTTGGCTTTTAAGATAGTTCCATCACCGCCAAAAACCAGGATGCAGTCAATGTGTTTACTGTTTGCCGGTTTAGGTAAGGGCTTAAATAGCTCTTTAGGTAAATCGGGAATGGATTCTATGCTGAAGAAATTGATGTCGGAATCGTTCCTTAATTTTTCCAGCAAGTTATAGATGCTTTTTTTGTCACTGAACTCAGGATTGATGTAAACCGCAAAATTCTGCATTATAAACTCGCATAAAGATATTGATAGCTATCGTAGCGTTCATAAGGAATAATTCCTTCTTCCATCGCTTCCAAAACGGCACAGCCATCTTCATTAATATGACGGCAATCGCTAAATTTGCATTTACTATACAAGCGTTCAAAACCGGGGAAGACCTTAGGAATATGTTCTTTATCTTCACTATGCAAAGTGATGGTTTTAATTCCTGGGGTATCTAAAAGATGACCTCCAAAACTCCAGGGAATTAATATTGATTGTGAAGTAGTATGTTTTCCTTTTTCATTGCGGTCGCTAACTTCTGCTGTAGGAAGGTTTAAGGAGGGTTCCAAATAGTTTATTAGCGAGGTCTTTCCGGTTCCGGAATGCCCTGTAAACACTGAATCTTTATTTTTCAACAATTCCTTCAATTCCTGCATACCGGTTCCGTTAACTGCAGAAGTACAAATAAGAGGATAGCCCATTGCTTCATAATAAGCAGTTTGTTCTTTTAGTTCTTGTTCATCTTCCAGTAGGTCTATTTTGTTGATAACGATGATGGGTTTCAATTTCTGGATGGCAACTATACAAAGGTAGCGGTCTATAAGTCCTGCCTTAAATCTTGGTTTTCTCCAGGAAGAGGTAATAATTACCTGATCTATATTGGCAGCCAGAATAATCTCTTTTTGAAAACTCCCTGTTCCGTAACGAATTAAAGCGGAACGACGGGGCAGAATTTTTTCAATGCGTCTATCTGAATTATTGGCAACATCTACGGCAACAAAATCTCCTACGGCAGCAATTGTATGGCTTTGATACAAGAACTGTTTCAGTCGTCCGCTCATTTTAGCTGTTACCAGTTCACCGTTAATTTCTACAATATAGCGGTAGTTGCTTTTAATTTCCATAATTCTGCCCTGCACCAATTTAAGCCCTTCCTTATAGGACTGGTTTGCTTTTGTGCTGATGCGTGATGCCTTAAATTCTGCCTTTTCTTTAATCTCATCCAGGATTTCAATATCTGGCAGATGGACATTTTTTATTTTACCTGTCCAGCGTTTTGTTTTCTTTTTATCTTTTTGTTTCATTTCCCTCCAGGGCAAAAGGGGGTCTATCTAATCGCGGGAGTTATAGCATCAAAGAGGTCTGCGGCTTCTTTCACTTTGCTTTCCGAACCGAAAACGGCATAGTGATTTTTACTCATAACCGCTTCAATCAGTTCGGCATAGTTTCTCATATCTTCTATTTTAGCGGAAAGCACTTCATCTCTAATTTGCTGTCTATCTTCAAAAGTGAAACCGGTGATATAATCCTCATCCGCTTTATCTCCTATTCCTTCAGGAGTTAAAGGAAAATCCAAAGACGAAATTTCACCGATGATATATTTATCAAATTCCCGCTTATCACAATCAAAGTTCCTTAAGAACTCGGGAATGGTGTTATAGACCTCCAGGGTTTCTCTTAAGTTAGGATCGCGATAGGAAACAAAGTATAAATAACCGCCAAGGGTAAAATCACTCATATTTCCGTAGGCGCCACCTTTAACGCGAAGTTCCTGATACAGATAACTACTCCGTAGAATGTTATTTAGAACTCTAAGTTTACCGCTGTAGGAAAAGCCCTTACGGAAAAAGTTACCGCCTTTGGCACAGAATTGAACTTGCACCGGAGCATAAATACCTTCGTTGAATTGCCGCACAGCAAAATGACTTTCTACGGGTGCAAATGCCTCGGTAGAAACATTATCGGCAAAAGTTCCCAGTTTTTCTATGGCAGAAGGTATTATATCTGCATCTGCCGTAATGCTGATAATCATATTATGGGTAGTAAAGAAGGTCTTTTTAATCCAGTTCAGTTCCTCAATTATTTCATCAATGGCAGAATCCATATTGCTCACCAGGTCACAAAGGAAATGATAGTAACCCAGTCCATTAGTTATATCTATCCAATGATATATTTGAGAAAGGGGTTTTAGCATTCTTTGAATGGCAATTGTGTGTCCTCTGAAGGATAACATTGCTTCACTTTTGGCTTTTAATTCTGCCAGTAGTTTTTTTAAGCGTTCCGGTTCATCAAAAAGCGGCTTTAGGGCAAAATCGGAAGCAAGCTCCATTAGTTTACCGAATTTGTTTTTAACTGCTTTCCCGCGTAAAAGGATCTTGGGTAAAATATCATCCGGGGTTTGGTAACTGTTATAAAGAGCTATATCCAAATAAATTCCACCGGTATTACTATCAATTTCCGTAGAGCGTTTTGCATAGCTGTAATTTTCACTGTTCATCCATTCCACCAGTTGAGTGTAAAGCTTAATCCAGGGCAGGTCTTCTTCTTCTGCATGGGCAAGGTCAAAGTAGGATTTGAAATAGACAATACCGTTGGTGTTTGCGGGATGTTTCAGCAGTTTAATATCGTTCCAGATGTCTTCTTCGGTAGGATAGTGTTTTGCCTCAGGATTGAGGTCACTTAAGGAAAGCATAGGTATTTTTTCCAGATTTTCCTTGGTTTCGGGTTCCTGCTGCCATTGAATCAATTTTTTGTTGAATTCAATTAGTTTGGCAATTTCTTTTTTGGTCATTTTCTTTTTCAGAGCAGCTAATTTTTCCGCGGTTTCCTGTTCCATTTTCTGAATCAAACCTGGAACGGGAACAAAAGTAATTTGGCTGGAGTGTTTATTATTCAGGATTGCTTTTTCTATAAGTTCTTCAAAATAGGGTTCTTTCAGTCCCTTGCGTAGTTCTTTCAGCATTGGCTCAAAGGCAAGTTTATCTACCGGATTGCCGTTATGCATCCAAAGTCCTTGTGAATTAAGGGCATAAATCAAGCCCCTGGGATAAAATCTATATTGAGCTTCCCGCAAGTTAAATTCCATTTTATTGATAACCGCTTCAATCAGTTTTTTATCCAGACCTTCTTTCACTATCCTTTTCAGTTCCTGTTTGATCAGTTTGGTCAAGGGTTCAATATTTTCCTTTTTCACTTGTTTACAGAGCAGAAATACGGTTGGCTGCAGGATATCATCTTCAACAACGATTGTGCTGTCTTTAGCATAGCCAGAATCCTGAATTGCCTTTTTTAAGGGTGAAGCAGGAGTATCCATCAGCATTTCCGCTAATGCTTTTAATGTCTGCGACAGATATTTATCGGTAATCTGTCCGTAAGTCCAATTGAGGGCAAGATAATATTGATCCTCAATATCTTTGCCTTCTTCCACAGGAATTTCCATTTTCAGCACTTTGGTTTTGCCGAAGGGTTTTTGGAGAGGGATTTGCACTTTTTCGTTGTTATCTTCAAATTGGGAAAGGTATTCCTCATCTATTATTTTCAGGGTTTCCTCAATATCCATATCGCCATAAAGAGTTATTTTGCTGTTGGCAGGATGATAGTATTTTTGATGAAAAGCAATAAACTTTTCGTAAGTTAGTTCCGGTATGGCTTCAGGATCACCTCCGCTTTCAAAACCGTAGGGCGTATCAGGAAACTGTGCTTGACGGGATTTTCTATTGATACTGTTTTCGGGAGAGGATAAAGCACCCTTCATTTCGTTATAAACAACACCCTTATATTTTAAAGGAGCATCTTCGGAGGTCAATTCCAAATGCCATCCCTCCTGGTGTAAAATATTGGGTTCATTATAAATATTGGGGAAAAACACCGCATCCAGGTAAACCCGCATCAGGTTTATAAAATCCTTATTATTAGTGCTGGCTACAGGATAGCAGGTCATATCGGTAAAGGTCAAAGCATTCACAAAAGTGTTCATACTTCCTTTAACCAGTTCCATAAAAGTGCTTTTGGCAGGAAAGTTTTTACTCCCGTTTAGGACTGAGTGTTCCATAATATGAGGGCAACCGGTATTATCTTCTGGAACTGTTTTAAACCCGATCATAAAAACCTTGTTATCATCATCACATTCATAGTGCATAAGTTCTGCACCGCTTTGCAAATGCTGATAGCGATAGGCAGTTACCTTTATCTCTTTAATTTCTTTCTTGTCAATCAGCTGGAAGCCATAGAGCAACTTTTTTTGTGTCATTTATTACCTCTTATATCAGTTTATAGTCCTGCAAACATTGTTTTAGCAGAGCACGATTGTTTTCCATTAGAGGACACATCGGACTGCGAAATGCCAAAGTAATTTTTCCCATCATTGCCAGTGCCTCTTTCGCGGGAATAGGATTGGTTTCAATAAACATCATTTCGTTTAAGCGAGCCAAATATTGATGCTGTTTGGCTGCTGTAATAAAATCACCCTTTAAACAGGTGGCAATATGTTCACTCATCAGTTTTGGAGCTACATTAGCAGTAACAGAAATAGTTCCTTTAGCCCCAATAGCAATTAAAGGAAGGTTCAAAGCATCTTCACCGCACATCACGGAAAAATTTTCCGGAGCATCACGCACAATTTGCGTTACCTGCACTAAATTTCCACTGGCATCTTTAATTCCGACAATATTAGGATAGGTCTTTGCCAATTCAACAGTGGTAGCAGCAGTAATATTCACTCCTGTTCTACCGGGGACATTATAAATCACAATGGGAATATCAATTTTGGAAGCAATGATGCCAAAGTATTCCAACATACCTTTTTGCGTGGGCTTGATGTAATAGGGAGTAATAACCAAAGCATAATCAGCTCCTAATTCTTTTGCTTTTTGCGTGGAAGCCAGTGTCTGATGTAGATTGTTTGTTCCGGTGCCAATTATTACAGGTAACTTTCCGTCAATTTTTTTCAGAGCAAAACGCAAAAGAGCATCTTTTTCATCGGAAGCCAGAGCGCTTGTTTCAGCAGTTGTTCCTAAAAGTAAAATACCTGTTGTTCCATTATCCAGATGAAACTGAATCAGGTCTTCTAAAGCAGTCCAGTCAATACTGCCATTTTTAAAGGGTGTAATGAGGGCAACATAAGTTCCTTGCAGCATTTTTTTTAACCTCCAGGGTTATATATCCTTATCTATAAACATATTTTATTCCATAATAGCAAAAGAGACGATTTTCGTCAATCAAAAAAGATGAAAAGGTTATTTTTATAAGCAAGTTGTCTCCCCAAATAGCTTTTTATTGCTTCTCCTGCTTTTACCTAAAGAAAATATAAGAAAACCCAAAAGACAACCGACAAAATAGCAAAAAAGGTCAGTATAACGAAAACCAAAACCTAAAAGTAAACCACCGATAATAGTGGAACGGATTTTTTCCAGCCAGAAAGGATGCCACAATTGGCTAAGTTCAATTAAGCAGGAAAAATCAAAGGTTAACAAAGCAATCTCCCAATTCCTTTTACGGGAAAAAAGCATCCGGAATAAAGCATAAAAAGCTAATGCCCACATTGTATCACCGGTATATTCTGCAATAAAATTCGGTAGATAATTTCCATATTTACGCGAACCAATTCCCAAAATTGCGCTTAACACAATAACCACAAAAGGAAATCCCTTTTTCATAATCTCTGGCTTTTTTCTATCCACCTGCTGTATTGCCTTTTTTCTTTATCTAATCTCAAATAATATCTTTACCATAATCTATACAAAAGATTTTAAGTCAAGCACTTTGTAGACGGAGCTTGCTAAAAGAGTAGAAGCCAATCGGGAAATGAAGAATGAAATTTAGAAGGAAAACAGAGAGTAATTGAGAAGGTTGAGAGGGTTGAGAAGGTTTAGAAGGTTTAGAAGGTTGAGAAGGTTGAGAAGGTTGAGAGGGTCGAGATGCATTAAAAGCTCGGAGAGCGAAACAATGATAGCGATGGTGGCGTAAGCCCCTCGTAAAAATGAAAGCCCCGAGTTTTTTTTCTTTTTTCCTTTCCTTTTTACAAAAGCCCGTCAGGGCGACACAATGATGTAAAAGGTGGCGTAAGCCCATCGTAAAAAGTAACATACACTTACCAAAATTATCCCTTGTTCACGTATACCCGTAAAGAATTAGTCATTTGCCTTCCTCTCAAAAATGATTAGATTGTCTCTAAACAAAACCCAATCAGAGGTAAAAAATGAAAAGAATCATCCTCCTATTATCTCTTTTCCTGCTTTTCTGCGGATTAAATGCCCAATTTAGCAATTCTGCATTAACTCCAACTCTTTTAGCAGGAGGTGCCGGAGAGCAGGTTATCCCCAAAATTGCTATTTGTGATAATGGCAATATGTATCTTGCCCGTTTTGACAATTTAAACGGCAGTTATGAGGTCTGGATGCAATATTTGGATTCCTCAGGCAATCATTTATGGCAAAATCCCCGGGGCATTTTGGTCAGCAACTTTCCGCAAATGACTTGGTTAACCGAATGGGATTTGGATGTGGATAGTTCCGGAAATGCCTGGCTTACTTTTCAGGATATTCGCACTGCTGGAGCTAACAATATAATGCTTTATAAAGTGGATAGCGATGGCAATATCTTGCTTTCTCCAAATGGCATAGCTCTTTCCGACGATATTAGTGCTGATTTCAGTAATCTAAGTCCAATTCTTCTCTGTCATTCCAGTGGAGATGTTTATGTTGCCTGGCAAAGATTAGCTCTAACAAACGAAATCCACATCCAAAAAATATCTACAAGCGGAGAACTTTTATGGGGAACAAATGGCCTCACTTTTGCCGGTGATGCCATTAGTTTTACCTGGCCCCAATTGCTGGATTCCGGAGATGGCAATTTATTGCTGAAATATTATATAGACAGCGGACCTTTTTGGGCTCCCAATCGTCAGATTTTTGTAACCAAACTTTCTCCGCAGGGAACAACTATTTGGGATGTAGCTATCAATAATGCAAGTGGCTTACCTGCCTGGGAACAGATTATTCCATTTGTGTCTGATGGTAATGGAGGAGCAGTTCTTGCCTGGTATGATGATCGTTATAATGATCTGATCAATGAGGTCTATATGGCAAGAGTTAATTCCGGTGGAACTGTTACCACATCTGAAAACGGAACTCTTATTTCCACAGATACTTTCAATCAGCAATATTATCCTAAGTTGGCAGTGGACACAGTTAATGAAAAGGTTTTTGCCTGGTATCGCACTACCGATCCTGATCAGAACAATATAGGCCTTGCCAGACAGCTTATGGATTATTCGGGAAATCGTCTTTGGGGAGATACTGGAGTACAGATAATTGCTCAAGGGAATTCTTATTCCGAGCCTGTTGCAGCTTATTTTTATCAGGATACCGCTTATGGTATTTATTCCTTAGCTGCTAACCCGGGAGACAGCTACAATGAGCACTTGAAAGTTAATGCCGTAAAAAGTGATCAAAGCAGTCCCTGGAGTGCTGATATTTTTCTTGATTCCGTGGGAAATCCCAAACTGCATTTTGATTTGGATGTTGCTAATACCGGCTGGTGTGTTCTGGCTTATGAGGAAGGGGTTAACTATGATATTTATGCAATGCGCGTAAATCCGGATGGAACTTTGGGAGGTGCTTATTATCCTGCTCCTCAATTTCTGAATGGCTATGTAGATGCTCAAGGAACCGTTTATTTAAGTTGGCAGGCACCATCAATTAGTCCTGATAATTATTTTGTTTATGTGGATGAAGAGCTGTATACAACTTTACCTGCAGAAACAACTTCCTGCAGCATTTCCGATTTAACGCCGGGAACTTATTCTTTTTATGTGTGTGCGTTTTATTCTCCCGACCACATATCTTCTCCTTCCAATATTATAACTTTAACCATTATCCCTAATGCAGTTGAAGATGAGAACCAAAATCCTGCTTTTCTGCAACTGGAAGTGAAACCCAATCCTATTCGTAATAGTTTTACTATCAGTTATTTTCAGGATAATTCACCTGCCAAACTTGTTGTTTAGAACATCCGGGGACAAAAGGTCTGTGAACAAACCTTTACCGGTGGTGCTTATGGCATTGTCTCTCAGAACTTAAACTTGAATTTGCCTAACGGAGTTTATTTGTTACAATTGAATTCCCGCAATCAGAGCAGGCAGAAAAAAATTACCATCATCAAATAGGTGGAGAGCAAAGAGCAGAGAGTTGAGAGCGGAGCGCTGAGAGCAGAGGGTAGAGAGCAAAAGTATAAATTCCTGTAGAAACCTTGGGTTGCTGTGGCAAAGAAAGAATTTGCCAACCCTTTTTCCAGTAGCAGTATTATTTGGTTTTAAGAATAGTCCGCTATTTTTAAAAAAACCTCACCCAAATACCTGTATCTAATTTATATATTTTAAAATTCTGCGCTGAGGAGTTCATAGGACTTAACAAGGGGTAACAAACCTGCTTCTACTGCCTGTTTCACGCTTTTGCAGGGTAGGTTTTGGCTATAGATTTGGTCCCTTGTAAGAGTGCCGAGATTTACCGTCTCGGGAAACGCCTTTTGCAAAGCGAACATCAATGTTGTGTAAGCATTTGTCCAAGTGTGCAAGGGCTTTTTCCCCTCCGGCAGATTTGCGTTGAACAAGGCAATATATATTTTCAAGTTTTGCTTATAACCCTCTGAAGGGGAAAGTGCATAAATGTTTTGGATATTTTTTGTAAATACCGGATGAGCGGGATGATTTTTGAATTTAAAGCGCCGGCGCACATAAAGTTTGCCGTTTTTCTTGCTCCGGTAATAGATAAGTCCATCCAAGTGACCAGTAAATTCACCCAGAAGATTGGCGCGTGTTGCTTTCATTTCTTTTCTCCTTATATCATTTTTTTAGGATAAGTTATTGGTCATTCCTGTGCAAGCGAGAATCAGCATAAAATAAAAAATATTTATGCCTTTTAAATCTGCTATTTATATTGTTTGTATTATTTTCCGCATATCGCACAGCAGAATTCGGTAGACCAATTATCTTGCTCCCATAATAATATAAGGTGACAAAAAGTTATTCTCGGTGACAAAAATGGGATTTATTTCCTGCCTGAATTGCTGAAGCATTGCTTACCCATTACTGATGGCATTAGCAATGGGTAAGCAATAGGTAAGCAATGCAATCAAGGAAGAAGATGTAATTATATTTATTTAGAAGGAGTTAGGAAAATTCCGGAGAATAATGAACTATTGTATTGGTAAATTCATATTTTATTAGAGGTTGACGGAGATTTCAACCTTCCGGTGTTTAAGACCTCTCAACCTTTTTTATTCAATCGGAAAGGCATTGATGAAACCGGTAAAATTCAGGGTTGCCAGCAAAGTGCCAATCAACAAAACAATAACAATTACTGCCTTAAAATAGTCCGATGCTTTCAGCATACTGACAAGGTCGGGATTGCGGGAAATATAGGCAGAAGCAGCATAAAATTCTTCTCCGATTAAGGTGTAAGAACAGGTAGTAATAAAGAACGGCACTTGGGTTATAGCATCGGTTCCGGCAATCTGAAAAGCGCCTGTTTGGTTTCCTGTTTCCGTTAAAAGCAGTGCTTCAGCATTAAAATATCCCATATAAAAAATAGTGGCAACTCTTTCCCTCACGGTTATTCCATTGATTCCTGCACAGTAAGGAAACTGATCATAAGAAATGAAGAAAATATCATTGGAATTAAAGGCATCCGGACGTCCAACTTCATTATACGCATTTTGAATAATTTCCTGGGCTAAAGGCAAAACCATATAGTCACAATGAGGTGAAATTAAACGGACATCAAATTCGGCGGCTTTTTTTGCTACCTGCCCTAAAATCAACATTGAAGCAACCGTATCGGGATCACCTAAAGTTCCCCAACCGGGAACAAACATTATAGGACGCCCCATTTCTGTAGCTCTGCCAACTGCTTCTTCAATAGATTCCAAACCGGCAATGGGTCTGATATAAGCATTTCCTTTCCGACTTTGAATGATGGCATAAATAAGGAATAAACACAATAAAATAGAAGCAGCAAGAGTAATATATTTGGTAGTATCAAACCAATCGCTCCGCGGATAAAATATGGTATTCCCTTTAGCATCAGCATAAATGGCAGTAGTTACAAAATTGGCTTTTCCATCTGTTTTAATAACCTTGTAGGAATAACTGCGCATATTTTTATTATGCGTAGCTAATAAGGTCTTCAGCCATTCCTTATTGGTCTTTGCCTTTTGAGCTTGCAGATAAGCAGGATGCTTCGTTATAAAGTTATAATTTCCTTCCGCTTCCTGAATTGCCGCCAATAAAGAATCGGGAATAGCATTAGCAGGATATTTGTTTTTTTCCGCCAATAAATTATCCAGTTCCTCTTTTTGTTTTTTCAGGTCTTGTTCAAATTTATTACGGAATAAGGGAACAGCAAAAGTATATCCGTTTACCTGATCAACAGCTATTGTTATTTGCGGGTCTAAAATCAGACGCTTACCCTTGTTATCATAATCCAGAATGCTTTTATACACAATACTTTCGTAGGGAATGGAATGGTCATAAGCCCGGGTTAAGCCATTAGTCCTCTCTCCAAACAAAAAATCAGGATCAAAACCATTGCGGGTAAGAATTTCATAATAGAGCTTATTCACCGGTTCATTCTGATAGTAGATATTTTCGCCCCTAAAAATTTTATTCCCTTCATCATAAACAATATGCTGTTCTGTATAATCTTCAAAGCTACCGTTGCCGTTAGTTTGAACGGCAATGCGGATTTTCATATTTTTAATAGCGATATACTGTTGCGGTAGTTTGAAATGAATTGTTTTATCCAAATAGTATTCGGAGACCTTGCCAATTTCTTTATTTAAGGAATCAAGAACGGTAAACCTCAATTCCTTAATTTTATAATGTTCATTATTGGAAATTTCGTAATTTATCCGTAAAGTTGTCTTTGCCTTATTCAAATAAAGCACTTGGCTGACAAAAACCAGGGGTTTTCCCATAGAAACGGATAAATAATCTCCTTTGTCGTTGGGTTTATCTTTAACCTCAATTTGGGGTATTTTAAGCTGCTGTGAAGAATTCAGGATACGAAAATTTTTAGCTGAAACGGCTGCACTTTGACCCATATAGTCGCTGTAAGAAAGCACGGGATAATAATCTGCCAAATTGGCAGGTAAATTTATCCCTTCTTCTTTGGTATCTACACTATAACAGGTATTTACGGCTCCGGAATAATTAGGAATCTGGAAAAGGGGAATAGCGCTATTTTGCCAATTTTCAGAAAGTAATTCACCATTATTCGGTTTTTGGGATAAAGGAATCAGCCAACCCTCCCACATTGCAATATCTTCCGAAGAAGATGGTGGTAGCCATTCAAAATTGAAAACTCCCGTATCTTGGATGTAAGTGCTGGAAAGATTTGCGGATGGTTCTGGCGGATTATCTTCAGGAATTACTTTTTGAATATCCGCATAAGGCAAATATTTTCCTCTTTCGTTCACTGCCAGAACTGTGTAGTAATATTCCTGGCCTGCTTTGGGAAAACCTAAAATGGTTTCAAACCGGTTTAATTTCAAGCCCGCCATAATATCTTCATCTTTTGTCACCGGTTTGGAACTATGATAAAGCTTGGAATTATTGATGGCTCCTATAATATTGTATCTGGTCAGCATTGTAGAAAGCAATTCCGGCTGTTGGGGAAACTTTTTGAAAAGCGGACTATTATGGCTTTGCTGTTTTTCCTTTTTCAGCTTTTGGGGAGCCGTTTCAAATTCTATAAAGGGTTCTTCTCCCTTATCGTAGAAATATAATTCCGGTGACAAAACACCTAATTTGGGATCAACTTCTATACTGCCAATATAAAACAGGGAATCGGGACTAACGCCTCTATAGATATTATAATTAATAATGCGATACGATTTATCCAGAGGTTTCCATTTCAATACAATTCCGCTACCATCGTCAAAAGGCATATCGGAAGCGGAAAATTCTGTTATTTTACCTTTCAGGGAAGCAGGTTTTGCATCATCCGTGGAAAGCAATGAAATCCCTATCAACAGAATAATTCCGATTACAATAAGATATTTTTTCATTTTTATATCCCTAAACCAAGGTTCCCTTATTTCTCTTCCCACAATACCAGTAACTTAAATCTATACAACTGTTATGTTAAAAGGAAACTAAAAGGTTCCTAAATTGAGCTATTTCATCAATCCAAAAACATCTATAACGAGGAATTGAATTCTTCCAATCAGCAAGGAAATACGCGCCATAACCGTTAAACCAAAGGAGGCACCAAAACCAATCATCATATACCATTTTCCCAATCCGACAAATTTTCCGTAAGCACCAGTATGCGCCTTGGAGAAAAAGAAGTATAACAGAACGGCAATTGTGCCTAAAAGAATAAGAATGAGATTAATATTTTCCAGGGGAACCATCGCCTGACGCATCTGCACTAAAATTCCGGCATGAATTCCCATCGGAACACCAAAACCGATTCCTATCATAGAAAAGGCAATAGGATAACGGGAAAGCCAACCCAGTTTGCGCGAAAAACGGAACAGATAAAGTATTCCCATCAGGCAGGGTAAAATAAGGACAAAATTATGTTTTAGAATAATCGGTTGCCACACATACGGAATAAATATCCGTTCATAAGTAAACACTAAAGTATAACCCAGGGAAACTCCCACCAACAGTTGTTCCGCCATTCTATAAAAGGGATTTTCCTTATAAAGGAAGGAGAAAATACACAGGGTTAAAAATGCTGCTACGAGATTACTAAATAATTCAAAACTCATTGTTATCCTCCCTTTCTTACTTTTCTGCCGTTTTGGCTTTCTGAATGAAATAACCGATATTACCCAAAAGGATAAAGATGATGATCATAATATGGGCAACCGATTGAGCATTCATTCCAATTCTGGCTACTTTGAATTTATAACTGATATTATGTGTAAGCCGATTGATTTCCCGGTAAGCAGTTTCTCCCATCTGATTTCTCAGTTCCGGAGTTATCTTCGTTACATCAATAATTATTGTGCCGTTTTGTTCTTCTTTCAATTGGTCAAAAATTGCTTTCTGCTCCGGATATTTGGCTACAAATGCAGTATATTCCTCGGGAGTAAATTCCGCCTTCGTTTGCGTTGTAATATTGATCAATTTCTTTGTGCTCTCATCATTTAGAACTTCCTTGCCAAAGGGACGCCCTGGCAGAATCTTGTTTCCTTCCGCATCTGTTTTAACACTATAGTCAATTGCCGGATCACGATAAGCAGCAAAAACATCAACCAGCTTTTCATATTCCGCTGCACCCTTAAGTCCTGTCAGCATACCTATCAATTGACCCGATTGCAAATAGGGATATTCATCGGCAGCCATAACTGCTGTAACTCCCAAAGCAACATTAACTCCAAATTTGGGTCGGGCATAATATATCCAGTAAACTCCTGGACTGCTACCGGAAAACTCTACTACCAGGTTCATTTCGTTGTAATTGGTTATTCCTTTCATAATCGGCAAGCTTTCCAGTTTACGCCCTTCAGCATCAGTATTTACAGCATTGGCAATATTATCTCCCATTCCCAAAACTACAGCCATTGGCTGAGGTTTATAGCCAAAATTGCAATAGTCCACCCCGCTTTTTATATCAGGATATTCTTCTTTTACCGAATTGAAAGCATAATCAATAATAGGAGCTCCCGAAGTTAAAAAAGTAAGAGCAAAAACCTTTATATTTCTTTCAAAACAATGCCGGATAATAGCTATTTCCATAGGATAAAGTTCAGGCATCGTAGCAGCATCGTGTAAAAAACTTAAAAGGACAGCTCTATCTTCTCTGCCGGCAAAGGAATCAATCATCTGATACAAGTTCTCTGTAGGCGGAGAAGTTACATTATCTGAATTGTAGGGTATAATTAACGGGATGATAATTGCCAGCGCTACTATAATGTAGATCCAGCGCCGGTCTAAACTTTGCATTCTTTCAAAAAAGTTCATTCTTCATCCTCCCTTTGCTTAATCCGTTCCACCCAAATAGGAACGCTCAATACCTAAAAGAATTTTCAGAGAAGTTGCTACACCACCAAGTCCAACACCGATGGCAATTCCTCTTTTGGAAGCAAGATTAGGGACATCCAAAATCCATTGTGATATAATTGGCAGATTCTTATAAATCTTAACTCCCAAAGGCACCTGCGCTAACATAACTACAATTGCGGCAAGAAGCAAAACGGTAGCTTCCACGGAACGCGCTCTAAATGCCTTATAAGCAGCTGAAGCCATATAAAATGCCAAAAGGGAAAACATTGTGGAACTCATTGGCATCTGCATATTCTCAAAAATCCACATCAAAACACTACCTTTTTGAGTTCCGCCGATAAAACCAGCAAGGGAAGTAATAATAAACCCGGCAAAAAAGAAATAACTGTATTGCCATTTGGGAGCTTTTCTTTTAATTTTACTGCTGTGCATCATACATAAACTGATAACTCCCAAAAGAGCAGCCCAAGGAGAAGATGCATAAACCCAGGGAAGATAGAACTTGTTATAAAAGTCATCCTGTAAAAGCTTATGGGGACTTAAGGCATAAAGCACAAAGATGATGCCCCCCACGATTACGATGATTAAAGGTATTGTCTTCTTCATTTAGAACCTCATTTATTTTAGGGGAAATAATTCACTAAGACCAGTCAACTGGAAAGTGGAAAGAACCGCTCCAGCAATTACAAAGGCAAAAATCAGGAATTTGTAATAGTCCTGCGCTTTCAAAGTTCCCAGTTGCATTGGTTCACGGTTTAAATAGGAAGAAGCGGCATAAAGCTCTTCTCCAATTAAAGTATAGTCACAGGTTGTTATAAAAAAGGGAATCTGCGTGATGGCATCAGTTCCGGCTATTTGATAAGCACCAATACCATTACCCGTTTCAGTCATCAATAATGCTTCTGCAGCAAAATAACCCATATAGAAATTAGTTGCAGCTCTTTCCCGAATCATAATTCCATTCACACCAGCTACATAAGCAAACTGGACATCGGTTAAAAAGAATACACTGTTTTTATCATAACTATCCGGACGACCTACGGAATAATGTGCATCTCTAACAATTTCCTGAACTACCGGCATAACGATATAATTATAAACGGGCACAATAAGTTTAATATCATATTCTGCAGCTTTTTTGGCTACCAAACTTAAAATTCCCATTGAGGCAATAGTAGCTACATCTCCTAAAGAACCATATCCCATCATATACATAATCGGACGTCCCATTTCCGTTGCTCTACCAACTGCTGTATCAATTTCTTCCAAACCGGCAATTGGCCTTATATACAAGTCCTTACCACGCCTGGCTAAATTGATAAAAATAACTACCATTAAGCCGAAAATAAGCATTGCCACAAGGGTAGTATATTTATTGGTATCAAAAACATTGGAAACGGGCTTCATATAGAATATATCATCTCCGTCTTTTAACAGATCACTTTCCGTAAAAAGCCCTCTGCTATTGGTGCGGACAACCTGATAGGTGCTGTATCGGGAATAGTCCTCTCGTACTTTAGCAATATAACGCATTCTGCTTTTCCGGTTTGTAATTTTATTGGCATTAACCAGATGTTCATTTTTACTGTAAGCATTTAATTGCTTTTGTAATTGCTCTATATTTTGATTTAACTGTTCAACTACAGCAGGATCGGTCTCACCGGTTATCTTGTCTTTTAGCTCTGCAATTTTTTTCGTTAGCTCCTCCACCTTTTCCTGTGCTTCTTTTCTGCCTAAATCGGGGAAAATATTGGTCTCAATGCGCGTTTCATTTTCTTTGTCATAAACCAAATCAATATTGGGAGAAATTAAAGCTAAAGGTGTTTTTATATCTCCCGGCTTTAATTTACGCGCTTGCCTCTCTCCATTGATATAGGTTATCAAAGTATCACCCTGGGCAAAAGTAAAACCGTTAACCGGCTTTTGAATCATAGTAGCATAAGGAATTGTAACATCTAAAGAATTATCATAAGAGGTATTGCGCTTAACCAAAGTTAACTGCTTGGAAGCCATATTTTTGCGGTAAACTACATTGCTGATTTTAGATACATCTTTGCCATTACGATAAAGTGCTTTGGTAGGTAAAATAGCCAGCATATTGGGGTCATATTCCAAATCCTGCTCTATACAATAGTCCTTAGGTATTTCTGGCTTACCTGCCAAAGTGATTTTTACCCGAAATCCCTTTTTGTAATCGTAATTATTGGGAACTTTTAAGATAACACTGTTATCCTGATAAAACTCGTTAATTTTGGCAAAGGGTTTTTCCTCACCCTTCTTATAGAACTCAAAATAGATGTTATCCACTTGCTGAGTTTCGGTTTTATTCAGCTGATAATTTACCCTGAATTTATTGAATTTGCTGTTCAGAGCTGTGGTCTTAACTACAAAACAAATAGGATGATCCCAAACAACGGTTAAGCGGTCACCTTTGTCATTGGGCTTATCTTCCATTTTTATTATCGGTTTGGCAGGAAGGTCTTTACTATGCGTTATCCTGGGTTTAGAAAGAGCGGAAAAACTGCTGAAACCATCCGCATCTATTAATTCCAAAGTATAAGCTGAATTAATATATGCCTCCAGAGACGCCTCTTCTGGAATAGAAACCTGGCTATAATTTTTTCCGGAACCGTAACCTGCTAAACCGCTTTGCAGAATTACTGTTTTGGTCTGAAACAATTCAGGATGTAAGCGAAGCGAATCCCACTCCGTAGGTGTAAAAAGAGGTGTTTGATGAATACGATATTGAGCTATGTCCGAATTGTATAATGGAAGTTCCCATTCAAACCGTAATTCCCTGCTATCTTCTAAAACCACACTGTGTAATGCTGTTGCCGGTTCTGGAGCATTAGGTTCAGGGCTACCTGCTGTAATTTTAGCGTGCTTTTGAAACTGCCTTCTTTCATTCACCGCTACAATGGTATAATAGTATTTCTCGCCGGGATTTAAGAAACAATACACTGTCTGTTGATTGTCTTTCAATCCCGCATAGGTTTCTCCCTCTTCCTGTTTTTCCTTTTCCGAACCTTGTTCTTGGGGTTTATCCAATGTAACTTTCTGACTGCTGTAATAGTATTTGTTCTTTTCGCTAACGGAAAGCAGAGAAAATTTACTGGATATTTCTGCTAAAAAAGGAATGTTACGAGGCATTTTTTGATATAAGGGACTATTTTTCCCCTGCTGCTTTTCTTTCTTTAACTTGCGGGGCGAAGAAATATCAAAAAATTCACTGCCAGAATTATCATAATAGAACATCCTCTCAGAAGCAACACCTGTTTTTACATTAACCGGAATGGCATCTAAAAAGAAAAGGGTATCAGGACTTACTCCCCTGTAAATGCGGTATTCAATAATTCTTTTGTCCCGCTCCAAGGGCTTCCACGAAAGCATTAATCCTGTTCCGTCATCTGCAGGAATATCTTCTACTTTGAAATCCTCTACTATATATCTTTCTGCGTCTGACTGCTTCTGTGCAATTATCACTGTGCTTAACAATAGGAGCAGAAACAGCAAGAGAAAGATTAGGCGACTTCTGAATAATCTCATACGCTTGGTCTCCTGTTTCTCTTTCTTAACAGTTATTTAAACCTTCTGTCCCACGCATAGAAAATGCCCATTTATGTCAATCTCTTTTTTTGCTATGCTGCAGCTCCTGATGTCTTGGAGTTTAAAACCGTCTACATTATTGTATCGCCCTTAGTTGTTTTTTTGAACACAAGAAAGAATGAGATATTGACAATTATTTCTTTCTTTTTTCAAGGGGCTTACGCATCCATCGCTATCATTGTTAAGCCCTTTGGGGCTTTTATATCTCGCTATTTTATCGCTACATACACCGGTATATCTTGCACCCAAAGTTTATGAATAGCTTCGGGACCCAGTTCTTGCCACAGAAATGTTTCACAGGAAACAATATGTTGTGAAAGATAGGCAGAAATGCCTCCAGGCATAACAAAATATATCGCTCCGAAGTTTTTAATTGCTTTTTGGACTTCTATAGAGCGTTCACCTTTGCCAATCATAACTCTTAAGCCGTTTTGAATTAAAAGAGGGGTATAAATATCCATTCGGGAACTGGTTGTAGGTCCTATTGCTCCACAAATATTTCCTGGTCTGGCAGGGCTTGGTCCGCAGTAAAAAAGTGTTGTTTCTGCCAGGTTTAAAGGTAGTTTTTCACCTCTTTTCAGAATATCCACCATTCTTTTATGGGCTACATCTCTGGCTGTAAACAGACAGCCGGTAAGCAAAACCTTATCAGAAATATGCAGTTGAGCAATATCAGCAGGACAAAGAGGCAAGGTAAATCTATATGTTTTCATAAGTTAGATAACTATTTCTATATGCCGGTGGGAATGGCATTGTAAATTTACTGCTACCGGTAAGGAGGCAATATGACAGGGAGCGTTTAAAATATGCACAGCTAAGGCAGTTGTTTTTCCTCCTAAACCTTGCACCCCTATTCCTGTTTCGTTAACGCCTTTCAGGATTTCTTGTTCTAAAAGGGCATATCGTTCAATTGGATTTTTAGCGGTCAGAGGTTGAAACAATGCCTTTTTAGCTAACAGAGCACAGGTCTCAAAGTTGCCTCCGATTCCTATTCCAATGATTAAAGGTGGACAGGCATTTCCTTTAGCCAGAGTAACTGTCTCCACTACAAAGTTCTTAATCTCATCAGCTTTGGCAGAGGGAATAAGCATCTTTAATTGGCTCATATTTTCTGCGCCACCGCCTTTTTGAGCAATCTGAAGTTTTAGTTTATCTCCTTCTACTATAGAAATATGAATTACGGCAGGGGCATTATTTCCCGTATTTTCTCTTTGCAAAAGGGGGTCTTTAAGTATTGACGGACGCAAATAGAGTTCTGCAGAGCTTTTAATTAGGGTTTCGTTAATAATTTCAGGTAAAGGAGGTCCGTCTATAATGCAATGATTACCTATTTCCGCAAAAACAACCAAAGAACCGGTATCTTGACATAAAGGAATTTCTATTTTAGGTGCCAATTCTATGTTTTTCAACATACATTTAAGGATATCTTTACTTATTTCGCTTGTTTCATTGGCAAGGGCATTTTTCAGCAAGGCGGGTAATTCAGGATCAGGGTTAAAGGTTATATATTTTAAGGCGTTAGCAAGTTCAGACCGAATTGTTTCATGTGAAACATATCTGTAAGCCATTGTTTAACCCTTCTGTCGTTTAATTAGATACTTCAGCAAAAGGTCTTCAATAGGAGTATAGGTATCTACGGGATTGTATTCTATTTGATTTTTGTAGCATTCCCTTTTTAGATATTCCGCGAACTGATGAAAATTTTCTACATATTCCTTCCGTATTTGCCAGGGTGAGACAGTTATTTTTTCTCCTGTTTCGCTATCTATAAATTGTGCTTCTCTTTTGTAATCAAACTTTTCTTCCTTTGGGTCAATTATGTGAAAAACGAGTACTTCGTGTTTTCGGGCACGGAAATGTTTAAATGCCTCCATAATTCTTTCCGGTTCATCCAAAAGGTCACTGATAATGATTATTAGGGAGCGTTTTTTAACGAGTTCGGCAATTTGATGCAAGGGAGTTAACAGGTCTGTTTGGTCTTCCGCTTTCAAATCCAAGAGAGCGGCAAATAACTGAGAAGTATAACTTCTAATAGCTTTGGGGGGATAGGCGGAAGTAATTTTATTGTTAAATGTATAAAGTCCAGCAGCATCCTTTTGGGAAATCATCAGCCACGCTAAAGCACCTGCCAATTGAGTTGCATATTCAATTTTAGTGCTTTTCCCGGAACTGAAGAACATTGATTTACTGTGGTCTAAGAGAATGTAACTGCGTAGATTGGTTTCTTCTTCATAGCGTTTTACATAGTAGCGTTCTGTTTTTGCCAATATTTTCCAGTCCAGGTCTTTTAACGGTTCTCCAGGATTATATTGGCGGTGATCAGAAAATTCTGCACTGAAACCATGATAGGGGGATTTATGCAAGCCCACTAAAAAGCCCTCAACTATGCTTTTAGCAGTTAGCTGGAACTTATTCAGGCGAACTAATGCTTCTTCGGATAAAAGGGGCATCTTATTTCTTTTTAGGGTGATAGAGCAAGGCAAAAGGAACGATTACGGCATAAGCAATAACCAATAAAATTGGGGATATAGTAATTTCATTGAAGGACATAATTATGTAGCCAACAACTAATACAATTGCCGCTACCAGCAACAGGATAAAATTGGTGCGGTTTAAGTGCAGTTTGTTTTTTTCATCGTCTTTATTGTTCATCTGTGCTCCTTCGCTGCAGAAAGCAATGATTTTTCATTTAAGAACCATAGATAAAGAATTGCTTTGTTTGTCAACTGAACTTTCTTGTTCCAAGTAGGAGGAAAGAATTTGCCCATAGACCTGATTAGCAAGTTCTTGTCTGGTTTTCCCTTCCTGATAGGGTATAATTGTTAAAATATCTATTTGTGCCTCAAGGGAATGTCCTATAATTTTTAGATAATGAATAAGGAAAGGCATATCTCCATACCAGTAAATAAGGTCGCGATTTTTTTTATCTATCTTTTTACCATCTATTGCCTTATATTTAATACAAACTGGCAGTATAGGACATTTTGCTTCTATTGCCACTTGAAAAAGGGACCGGCGAAAGGGCTGAACTGTTATGCCATTGGTGCTTGTTCCTTCAGGGAAAAGAACAACTTTAAAGCCCTGATGAATAGCAGAAGCAAATTTCTCAATTTCAGTAGGCAAGGATATATATTTTTTTCGGTTTGTATACAGGCAGCCACCGCTTTTGGTTATTCTACCCAAAAAGGGATTCTTTCTCATTTCCACAGAGGTTATAAAGACAAATTTCTCAACTGCAGAGAGCAATATAATATCAAGGTAAGTTGTATGATTGGAAACAGCCAGATAAGGAATATCCTGCAATTTTTGTAAATTTTCGGAGTTATTTAGGGTTAATTTAATGTTAAGAGCACGAATAAAGCGTTTGCTGATGCGAGTGTTATTTTTCAATAGCCGTTTTCTGCGTAATACGGGATCAGCACTAAAAATCCTAATTATGGCAGAAACAAGGAAAAATTCACTTATCAGATAAATGTGCCAGAGAATACACTTTATTTTGCGTAATATCATAGTTTATAAAGGTGTTAAGTTATGATTTTTTCCCCAGCAAAATGATTAACTCTCTGCATCCAGCTAATTTTCTGGAAAGATGATGTAATCATTTTTTGCCGTTTCGTCTTTGTTAATCCTTTTTTCATACCTGCTTTTCTCTACCTATAACAAATTTTTAATAATTCTTTAACAGAGCTAAGATAGTGTTAAAGAGTCATAAACTAATCTATTAAGAAACAGATAATTACATATCTAATATTCTTATGTTCAGGTTTCTATTACTTCCTTACAAAAGAATAAACACTATCTCATTCTTGCATAGGTAGAATGTACTTTGCCATTGCTGTGAAAGCAGGTATGACAGAAGACTTTTCCTTTAGGAAATAATATTACTATCTATCTCTTTAACCTTCTCACCATCTCGCCCTCTTTACTTGAAGATCAACATTTTTTTGGTGATGTTCTTTTCTGGGGTAACAATTCTATAATAGTATACACCGCTGGAGCAATACCTGCCGTTATTATCTTTGCCATTCCAAGTAAATTGATAGTTACCGCTTTTCAGTTCTGACCCGATTAAATCTTTCACTTTTTGTCCTTTAATATTGTAGATGGCAATAGAAATCGGTGCTGATTTAGTAAGATTAAAGCTGATAGAAGAAGATTGAGAAGCAGGATTGGGATACACACTTACCGATTGGATTACAGGAACCATTATTGGATCGTTATTCCCTACTGGATTATAGTCCATAACATTCAGTTCCGAAAGGATAATACCAATCATATTGTTTAAGGTATATTCCCCTGATTCTATTTGTGTAGTTCTAAAAGAGGAAGTAAGCACGGAGTAGTTATCTGTAGCATTCAAAATGCCTATAACTGGATTATTAGTATTACCGCAGGAGGCAAAAAATATTCCCTGAGCAGTTGTTTGAGCAGGAATTATGGGATATACAGAGGAATCAGCACCGTTATAATTCCAAGCCAAGTTGCTGGAAGGATAGAAGATAGATGTAATATTAAGAGGATTATTATCTGCCATCTGAACACCCATTTTAGTATATAACTCACCGTAACTATCATCAATATAATTTTCGCAGTAGAGTTTACCTCCTGCTTCCAGATAGTTGTTTAAGTAACTATATTCATAAGAAGTTGGCTCAAGTTCCGTTTCCGGAAGAGAATTTCCTGCCAAGTAAAACACTGCCTCAAAGTTATTCAGATAATCATAATCCGGAATCAGTTTATCGGAATAAATCACATTAAAATTACTTATTTTCCTGAGAGCATTAACAACTGCAAGTCCTTCATTTCCTTCCGGTTCCCAAACCAAAATTTCACCTGCAGGGCTAATTTGATTGGGAGTCCAGCCCACCATAGGGTCTCCGAAAAGCATATAAGTATAAACATTTTGTAATTCGGGATAGATTATTCCTCCGTTATCAACAGGATCACCAAAAAGGTAATATTGTGTATGCAAAAGATTTGCCCAAGAATGAGCAGACCCTAAGTCCAGTTTTGCCTGACGGAAGTTTTCCACAAAATGATAGTCATAACTGGCAAGCCCGCCCCAACCTGGATTTTGCCATCCGACTTTATACCAACCAGTTCTGGTAGCGGCAATAACTCCCACCGCTTTTTTAATTAAGGCATATTCTGCCAGGCAATAATTATTGGAATCCAGAGCTCCGTTATAGCAGGATGCAGCATAGATAATTGTCCCGCTGGTATTTTCCAAATTATCAAAACTTTGGCGGTTAACTAAATTCATCCATTGCATTTCATTTTCATCAGGAACATTATTTTGGTTATAATCGTTAATCCAAACTTTGCGTGAAGAGTTTGTAGAACTGCCATGTGCATCCCAATTGATAAAACCCCAGCTTTCAGAATTAAGCTTATTTATTAAATTATCATAATTTACCGGTAAGTCACAGGGAAAAGAAGGAACAACCCCTTCCTGTTCATACATAGTAAAGTTTTCCTGTTCTGCTAAACAGGTATTCCGCATAAATTCCATAAAAAGGGCTCCGTCGGTTTGTAAATATACTGGTTCCGGTTCTCCTTGATAATTCAAGAAAGCTGCGGGTAACAAGTTTTTTTCTTTCCAGGGTTCAGTTGCCTGTTCATAGGCAACTATCCGATTTGCAATAGCGGAAACATTTGTAGGATTATTTGTAGAAATGCGTCCCACAAAGACCTCCGGGGTAAAATCAATTCCATAATCCTCATTCATATAACCGGTAGAATATTCACCCCTTCTGCCATCATTATCGGTATCCCAATTACTGCTTAAATCCGCATAAAAGAAATCGGTAGGAACTGTTTCCTGCCCATTTGGCTCAGGAGTTACATAAGCCACGGGAACCGTATCATAGTCACCAACTAAAAGCAAATAGGAAAAGGGGGTTGAGGCATAAGTATTCTGCAGATAATTTCTCAATTTTTCAGCATTATCGGTTCCCGTTCCGGAAGCCAAAGCTAAAGCTATATCGCAAAAGGAAACATCTACACCTTGGGACTGGCGAAATGTAACAAGCCAATCCAAAGCTGTATACAATTCGGGAGTAGTAATAACTAAAAGACGGTTATTGCCCTCTTTGGATGTAGTATACCATTGGGAAAGATATTGCGGATTAGCAAAAAAACCTGCATCGGTATAAGTTGGAGGAATAATGCCTTTAGCTTTGGCAGAAGAAGTGTAATTAATAGTTATCTGACAGGAGGGACTCCACAGCCAATGGGAACCGTTATATATAGCAGGTAATACATTGAAACAAGCATAATTAAGTTCACCCCATTTCCTTAAACCCATATACCTGTATCGGGAATAAATATTTCTATTAACAGGAGATGTTAATATTTCCTCACCATTGGAAAAAGCAGAATTAATAGCCGGCGGCTCTTCCGTAAAAGTTGCTTCTGCCTCTAAAATTACCTTCCAATTATCTACAACGGCATCTTTAGGCAGAAGGATGTTTATTTGTTTAACGGGCAATTGTAGAGTTCCGGGAGCACTGGAAAATCCATAACCTTGTTTAAATAATGCAGATTGAGATAAGCCCTCTTGCGGAACAGGAAACTGAATTGTTGTCTTGAGAGTTGTTGCTAAAATAAGCAACGGCAAACATAGTAACACAAGACATAAGGTTCTTTTCATTTTTCTTCCTTTATAATATCTTTAAGTATCAGGATTGCAAGGTCTTGAGGAAGTGGAACAGGAATTGTCCAATTCAGAATTTTTTTTGTTCTCTTCTTTTCCCGAAGAGGAATTCGGCAATTCATAACCCAAACCCTGACCCGTAACTAATACATTAAACCGATTAAACATTTGCCTTAAGCGGTAGAGCATATTTTTATCGGGATTAAGTTGTGCCAGCATTTTAGCCAGAAATGCATCCCAATTTATAGTTTCCCTTCTTTGGAAAAAACCGCATTGGCGCATAACTTCCAAAATATAGTTGCGGATTTCATCCAGTTCTTTTCCGCTGGCAGAATTATAGTATTTTTTCCCTTTTTGTTTTTCTTCCCAAGGAAGGGAATAAATTTCCCAAAGTGCTAAAGCAACTGCCTGAGCCAAATTCAGAGAAGGAAAGGAAGGATTAGCCATAAAGTGACAGCGCAGAGGGCAAAGTTCTGCCTCAGAATCAGTTAAGCCATAAGTTTCTCGTCCAAAAACAAGTCCTATCTTGGAATCGGGTAAACTATGAACATACTTTGCCATTTGTCCGGGGGTAAAATCAACGGGTTTATTTTTACCCAGGCGACGGGAAAAGGCAATAACTCTATCCAATCCGTTAATTGCATCTTCCAGAGTGCTATATGTATTTACATTTTCCAGAATTTCTTCACTATGCATAGCCAGGTAAAAATCGTTTTTTTCAGGAACTTTACCTACAATGCGCAGGTCTGAAAAACAGAAATTATGCATTATTCTGGCTATGGCACCTACATTTCCTCCATAGATTGGTTCCACCAAAATTACTGCAATGCGTGAAAAATCCTGCCTAATGTTCATATTTGTCTGGAATAATAATTGTTTTCGGAATTAGCTGCCTTCTGGTTTTGATTTTCTCGTTTCTTTTTCTTGGCTATAATACCGGAAAGTTTTGCTCCCATTGTGGCAACTTTAGGATCTGGATCGTTTCGCCATTCGGCAATAGTTTTTTGTGTAACATTCATAAATTCGTTGGTTTTATCCCGACGACTGCGCTGCGCATAAATATTAGCAAGTTTTTTCATTGTTTGCCAGAGAATGCGGATCCTTGTGTCATCGCCTTCAATCAGCCAGCGCCGAATACTATTATAACATTGTAAAGGTTTTTGTCTTCCTACCTGAGTGAGAATATGACAAACTTTTTTCTGAACTTCTTCACTTTCATCATCCAAAAGATTGGAAACGAAGGAAAGCACATATTGAGGATGGCGGGAAGCAATATTTTCCATCCCGTGCATACTGATAGCGCGTTTTTTTTCATTATCCGATTCAGCCCAGGCAGGCATATATTCCTGCATTACATTGGGAGCTTTTTTCCAAAGTTCAAAACAGATTGTTTCCGATTCCCAAGGCACGCTTTCAAAGGTCTTTTCCACTGTTTTAATAATGATTTCGGGATGATCCTGATGTTTGTAATAAAAATAGAAGAGTGCGGTTGCCCTTACACCATATATAAAATGGTCTAAAAGGCGTCCACAAATTGCATCCATTTCTCCATTACCGGAATATTGCGCTAAGCGTTTGCCTAATTCTTCTCGGACAAAGTAATTTGCCGTATTACCCAAATCAGTAATTTGTTTTTCTGCGAGTGCGTCTTTACCTTTTTCTATATTGCGGAAAATTTTTTCCACTTCGGTATCCAGGATTTTATAATCATCCAGATTCAGACGTCCAACTTCTTTTATCATTTACCCTGCTCCGTAACGGATATTTTCGTTCCGTCACTAAATTAAATAGTGTTTTTTTTGTCACTTGTAAATTTATCTTGTTTGACATAAACTAATTAATACCCTTCCCTTGTTTACCCTTTATTTAAGGAACGGAAGATAAATGGGATTAAAGTGTATCTACAGCTGATACCCTTTTATTATAAGAGAGCTATCTGTCAAGGAAAAAGTCAAGAGGAAAGTCAGGAGTAATTAGCGTCTTCAAAACTTTGACCATAGAAATAACTTTAAAAGCACTTATGACGACGACATAGATTATTATAAATGAATTTGGTGTTCTCGGTGGATAAAAATTTATGTGCTGCTATTTTTTTCTCTGTTTTCCCAGAGTTCTTTTGCCACGGGAGCCCATTTTTCCGCAGCGGGTTTTGTTTTAGCGCACAGTTCTTCTATACTTTCGGGAGCTTCAATATCTGTAGATTTGGCATTGGCTTCATTTACAATTTCCATAATCTTTTCCGGGTTATCCAGCATCGGGCAGGGTTGTAAAAGGTTTTGGTTGAAGGGGTGTCTTTTTTGGTATGCCTTAAAGATTGGTGATTGCAATGCTTCCAAAAGAGAGACCTCTTTGATATTTACATTGGAGTAATGAACAAAGGCACAGGGTTCAACTTCTCCGGCAGCATTGATATGAAAATAGCTGCGTCCACCGGCAATGCAACCATTAGCAAGTTCTCCATCATTCCAAAAATCCAAAGCCAGGATGGGCTTATGAGTTCTGATTTCATTAACCCTTTTATACATATAGGCGCGCTGTTCAGGAGTAGCAATCAAATCGGGCTGGGCATTTTTGCCGATAGGAATGTAGGTAAAGTTCCAGGCATAGAAACAGCCCCTTGCAATCATATCGTCTACAAATTCATCGGAAGCAACGCTTTCTGTATTATAGCGATGGTAGCAAGTGGAATAACCGAAAAATAAACGGTATTTTTTCATCAGTTCCATTGCTTCTATCACTCTTTTGTAGCTTCCTTTTCCTCTGCGCATATCGGTTGCTGGTTCATTTCCTTCAATGGAAAAGCAAAGTGTTAAATTTCCTGCATTTAGAACCTCTTCGCAGAATTTTTCATCCACCAGTGTGCCATTGGTAAAAGACAGGAAGAAACAATCCTGATGTTTTTTGCAGAGTTTAATAATGTCGTTTTTGCGGATTAAGGGTTCGCCTCCCGAAAAAAGATACCAGTAAATGCCCATTTTCTTGCCTTGCTTGCAGATAGAATCCATAACCTCAAAAGGCAGATTATGCTGTTTTCCATATAGAGCAGCCCAACAACCTGTGCAGGAAAGATTACAGGCACTTGTAGGGTCCATCAGAATAGCCCAGGGCACTTGTATTGAATATTTTGCTTTATACTTCTCCCGTATCGGTCTACCAACCAGTGTTGTATTGATTGCAAAACATTCTGCCAGTTTATGAATAACCTTGGAATCAACATTGTTAAACAAGTTTTCTACAAATTTGTGCCAATGGCTGGTTTCATCTGACAGAGCATCAGTGATTACAGTAAATAACTTTAAATAAGTTCCCTTACGGTCAAGTTTTTTAGCCAACTCCATTATTTTAGGCAACTTATTCAGAGGATCGTTGGCTATGTAATTAATTAATTGGTTTAATGCAATTGTCTTTACATTCTTCATAGCAAATCACCCAAAGTCATACCTTTTTTTTTACTAAATAAAATTCTTCTTCTAAAATGTCAAGTATTTTTTTATAAGAGTATTGTAAAGGTTCACATTTTCAGTCAAAAACAGGAATTTTATCTTTTATTCCAGAGTTTAATTCTTCCTTTATTCTCCACAATGTTCGGTTGATATCATTTATTTGAATGAGAAAAATGGTTGAGCTTAATTAGCTTGTCATTCCGCACTTGATGCAGAATCTGTTTTAATGTATTTAATAGTATGGATTTCTGCTTTCACAAGAATGACAAGTATCAGGGACAAGTATCGTGATTCCTACTTTCTCAGGAATGACAATTATCGGGATTCCTTCCTTCGTAGGAATGACAAGTATCAGTATTCCTTCCTTCGTAGGAATGACAATAGAATATTTTTACCAAAAGATAGGAGAAATTCCGTAGGAATGACAGATATTAACAACGGGTTTTAACCCGGTGAAAAGTGAAAATGACAACATCCTATCTCTTTTTTTAAGAATGAGTTCCGTAGGAACGACAGATACTAACAACGGGTTTTAACCCGGTGTAAAGTGCAAAATGAAACATCTTTCTCTCTTTTGTTAAGAATGAGTTCCGTAGGAACGACAGATAATAACAACGGGTTTTAACCCGGTGAAAAGTGAAAATGACAACATCCTATCTCTTTTTTTAAGAATGAGTTCCGTAGGAACGACAGATATTAACAACGGGTTTTAACCCGGTGAAAAGTGAGAATGACAACATCCTATCTCTTTTTTTAAGAATGAGTTCCGTAGGAACGACAGATACTAACAACGGGTTTTAACCCGGTGATAAGTGCAAAATGAAACATCTTATCTCTTTTGTTAAGAATGAGTTCCGTAGGAACGACAGATACTAACAACGGGTTTTAACCCGGTGATAAGTTCAAAATGAAACATCTTATCTCTTTTGTTAAGAATGAGTTCCGTAGGAACGACAGATACTAACAACGGGTTTTAACCCGGTGATAAGTGAAAATGAAACATCTTATCTCTTTTGTTAAGAATGAGTTCCGTAGGAACGACAGATACTAACAACGGGTTTTAACCCGGTGCAATATCAATATAACCTTTTTTCTTATTTTTCTAAATTTCTGCTTTCGTAGGAAAGATAAAGGACTTTTCATTACAGAAATGATATTGAAAATCTCTGTGCCAGGTTCAAAACGCGTTGTTATTTTTCTGCCAGTCCTACGGAATATATTCCATTATTTATGGTTTATGGATAAAAAAATTAAATAATCTATGGCAAATAGAAATTTGTCACCCTATTTTTTACAATTGCGTAATTTAGCTACTAATATATAAAATAAAGCATTAGCTGAACAATATATCTATCTCTTCCTGCGATATACAGATAGCTTATTATTTTGTTAATAAAAAAGACCCCTTCCCTAATAGCATTGCTTACTCATTGCTTACCCATTACGGATGGGATTAGCAATGAGTCCGTAATGCTAAGGCAATGCTCTAAGGAAAGATTGCTTCCCTAAAAATTATTTGTCCCAGAAACTGGAAAATAAGCTAATGAAAAGAATTGATATAACTTATCACCGGGTTAAAACCCGTTGTTAGTATCTGTCATTCCTACGGAACTCATTCTCGGAAGATGAAGAAATGAATATTCTGGACTCTTCTTCACCGGGTTAAAACCCGTTGTTAATATCTGTCGTTCCTCTGGAACTTTTTTTCAAGATAAGGGATAATAATTCAGATATGTTCTGTTCGGTGTTTTCGGTGGCTGAAAACAATCAATCTATGAACATTATTGTGTTTAATCTTGACAGTTGTCCCCAATTTTAGAAGATAGATAAATGAGTAAATTTTATCTTTTCTGTTTTGCTGTGGTCTTGGTGCTAATGGCGGTTCCGTTATTTTCTGCAGAGGAAGATAACTTTTTGCAAGATTATTTGTTATCCTATCCTGAAACAATTTATGCCGGAGCTACGGCACCTTTTAGTTGGCAAAAGGATAATTGGTTGCAAGCAAGTGCAATAGTTTTTACCGGAGGTTGTTTATATTTTCTGGATGATGATTTGCGGGATTGCTTTCAACGGAACAGAAATGAAGTTACAGATGATATTTTTACGGTTGCCAAACAATTCGGAGAAGTAAAAATTATGTTTCCGGTAATGGCGTTAACTGCCTTGGGAGGATATTTAACTAAAGATGAAAAGACAATAGATACCTCTCTGCTATGCCTGAAAAGTTCACTCCTCTCTTTAGCGGTTACCCAAACTTTGAAGCTGGCTTCCCAAAGGCAAAAACCCTGTAAAGAAGAAGGAAAAGAATTTTGGAACGGCAACGGAATTTCTTTTTCCCGGGATAGTTTTCCTTCGGGACATACAACTTTGGTTTGGAGTTTGGCACCTGTTTTGGCAGAACAATACAAAAATTCCCGCTGGGTGCCTCCAACTGTTTATACAATTGCCACTTTAACTTCCCTTTCGCGTTTGAATGATGATCAGCATTGGAGCAGCGATGTTTTTGCCGGTGCCGTTATCGGTTATGTAACAGCAAGATTAGTCCTGAAAAATACACCTCGTCTGATGCTGAATGCACAACCCGAAATAAACGGTCTTTCTTTTAAGTATAAATTCTGAAGCATAATTTTTGGGAGTGGTTTACCTAACCTTCTAAAGCATTTATTTCGCTCTTTGCTTTTCAAGGAATCAACCTTTTTTAAGAAGGATTGATGAAGATGACAACCTATCTGTATCCTTAATTTTCAAAACCCTCTAAACCTTCAAACCTTCTCAACCCTCTTTTCAGCTATAATGGCAATTCCTACAAAGCTTTAATATTTCTCCCTTTCTGTTGCGATGCGCATCCCGCATTTGTTTTAGCAAAGGTGCATTCCAGAGATCAAGAATTTCATCTTTTTGAATGTCTCCAATAAAAATACGGTCTTCAGGATTGATAGCGCAACCTTTTGCTGGACAAAGAGGAACCAAACCATCAGGTCTTATTTGGAGGTCTCTATAGGGAACAGTGCAAACAGGAAGTGAATTTTGCAGGATAGAATTTTGGATAAAAACATCTTCTTGGGAAGGTGTTTCGGGATGCTGTAAAATATGTTGCGGTAAAACACAATCGCAGAATTGGCGTAAAAAACGGCTATCTTCCTTTTCTTTATCCATAGTTGAAGGACGCACCATTAACCGAATGCGGATGATGAGGTCAACTTTATTTTGATTTCTCAGTTTATAAAGCTGTTTCAGGTTTTGGAAGAAAAGGTCGTAATCGGCACCAGGACGACTTTTTTCGTAGATTTCTTTTCCGCCGGCATCCATAGAAAGTTCAATAAAGCTAAGTCCGCAATTAAGGAGTTGTTCATTCACTTCAGGATTTTGCCATTGCCCATTGGTGATGATAGATAAATATTTACAGTAATAGGACATTTCTTTCAGCATTGTATCAAATTGAGGATGCAGGGTTGGCTCACCTCCACTGATTCTGATTCTGCTTACAGGATGGCGTTTCAGGCGCTCAATTAAGGCCTTAAAAACATCCTGATTCATCATTGTTCTCGGATAAGGGAAAAAGGGATTATTACAATAAATGCAGCGTAAATTGCAGGCATCGGTAATATCTACGGAAAGCAGAGGAGGATTTTTGGCATCTTTGAACCAGAAAGGATATTTCAGAATCAGTATTTCCTTTAAGGGAACACCTTTTTTCAAGATGTGAGTATTCAGTTTTAAGTAATAGGAAAGGTGCTTGATAATCCACGGGAGATAGAGGAGTTTTGAGGTTTGGGGTCTTTTCTCAGGCATAAGATATTACCTTTGCAAAATGAGGATTTTGTGAATTTGGGTTTTATCTTCCCGAAAACGCAGAAAGTAAATTCCGCTGGCTAAGGAATCGGGTAAGGTAAAAGAAAGATGACTTTCACCTTGAGAAATTCCTTTTAGGCATTCCTGATAAATCAGTTGCCCTCTCAGGTTAAAAAGCTGCAGGTGAAGCTCCGGAAATGTCTTATCGCTAATAACTTGCAGATTTCCCTGCTTTACCAAAGGATTAGGATAAACGGATTTTATTGTGAATACAACAGGAACTTGAACAGGGTCGGATATTTCCACTCCGTTTTCTGTTACGGTAACAGTGGAAATGCTATTGGCAGAAAGGGAAACACGCACATAACAGATATTATAATTGCCACTCTTATCTACCTGGGTAAGAGTTCCTCCTGAAACATTATAACCCGTATCTCGTTGAGGCATAATAAATTTCAGCTGTGCATTTTCAAAAGCAAGGGGCTGATTATTGATAATAATTGCCTTCACACTATCCGCAACTCCATAATTGGAAGGATAAAATTGAACAGAAAGGTTATTGCCTGTTGCTCCGGCATAAATTGTAGCATAAGGAGTCAATTGCTCATTATTAACTCTGATAACACGATAAGCACGGTTGCCATCACAAACACTACGCGTAGCTAAATTATAGGGATAAGTATAAATTGAACCGTTATTGGAATGAATATGACCCCAAAGAGACAGATCTATTCCCAATGAGGAAAGAACAAGCTGTTCCTTAAAATCGTAATGGTGGAAAAGAACCTTTTTGTAATTCGGAAAAAGAGAAAGGGTATTATTCAGCCAGGCAATTTGCTGATCAGTATAGCTTGTTTCGCCATAAATAGTTGGCCGCCAGTAATCATAATTGTCATAGCTCTCTAACCCTATAAAAACAGTATTATTATAGGTAAAAAAGTAATCCTGTGTATGATAGGGAAAGCTCAGGTCTTCATTATTTAGCCAGCTCCAACCAAAATATTTCCACCAGTTTTTTCGGGCACTTCCTGCAGGTGGAGGGGTTTGATTCCAACCGCCAATATCATGATTTCCGGCAGTAACATAAACCGGAACTTCAAATTCGGTGAGCAATTTTTGCGTCCAGCCAAACCAATATTGATTGGCAAAGCCCTCCAGCTCTCCTTCGTTAATTAAATCGCCGGTAAAAAGAACAAACTCGGGATGAATAATATTAATGTCGTCCATCACGGCTCTAAAATCTTCTACGGCAGTAGAATCAGCATCAAAACCTGCATTAGGATAATACAGACGATTGGGCATATGCGAATCTGTTATATGGACAAAATAGTAATTGTTTTTTCGGCTGGGAATAACCTGAACAGCATTAGCTGTAATATCGCTTATACCTCCACTGGCAGAGACCTCCAAATCGTATAATTCATAAACAGGAACAGAAGGAACCGTTGTTGTAAGTTCCCAACGGTTTGGCAAAGTTAACCATTGGCTGTTTGTAACTGGTAAATTCAGACGTTTATTATTATGTCTCAGCCAGGCATTCCAGTTGCTTGTATTTTGAGGGGCTAAACAGGTTATTTTTAATGTTTCTCCGGGAACAACTATTTCCGGAATATTGAGAAGAGGACGCTGGATAACGGTTAAAGTATCGCCAGGTGAATTATAACTGCTATTTACAGTTACACTTCCATTGATACAGCTTTGAATTACATCGGCTCCGAATATTACATCCGAAAAAGTTAGCGCAGTCGTTCCTGTATTGGCAGCGTAAAAATTCAGTTTTAAAAGAATTCCCTGCCCGTTTAAAATTGAATTGCTTTGATAAGAAACAGATAACACTCCGCTTTCCGCAGAAGCAATTACATTTCCTGCCTGGGATAAAGTGCCTGCAGTGTTGATTGATTCATAATTCAGAATATGGGGATTGAAAGAAATGTGGAAAGAATAGGATTGATAATTCTGTGATGTCTCTATACGATAAGCATTTATAGGAACGGAAACAGAACTGTGCAAACCGACTGATTGATGAGGAATAGCCAAAGTTACTGTGTTAGCTCCTGAAATCATATCTGTTTCCGAACGCGGATTGATGGCATAGTAGCTGTAAGAATAATCCACAATCCCGATTATTTCGCTGTAGACCTGTCCTAATGTAATATTATTCCAGCTGTGATTAGAGCTAAAGAATTGATTATCTATCTGGCATTGCCCACTGCCGTCATCTACATAAAACTCCTGATAACTATTGGGTTCAATTGTTACAGTAACATTTACGACCTTCACCAAAACGCTTTCCCATTGTTCTCCACTGCTGAAATTATCCAGAGAACCGGTATTTATTTCAGTGGGGGCAGGAAGAGGATTGCCCTGGCTTAAAACCTGAAGGGAAGATACCTGAGAAATTTCTGTTAAGCCGTAATATTCTTTTACCGTTCCGGTTACGCGCACAAAATCTCCTAAAGCAGGATGATAGGTTTGATTATAGATAAATAATCCGCTCCAGGGACCCCCTGTTTGATCACTAATGAAGAAACCGTAATTGTTATAACCGCTTCCGGAATAATAGGTAACGCCACTTACAATTCCTTGAACGGTAACAATTTGATCCAAATAAGGTGAATCGCCTCCCCCCTCTGGATTATACTGAATATCATAGCAACTGAGTGCTGTTTGGGCAAAAAGCAAACCGCAGGAAAGCAATATCAGCAGAAATAAGGTATATTTTCTGTTCATATCTTTGCTAAAATGGTCTTTACGGAATTTATAGGAATAGCAAAGCCGATACCGATATTGCCTCCATTTTCGGAAAAGATAAAGGTATTAATACCAACTACTTCTCCATTGATATTAACAAGGGGACCACCACTGTTTCCAGGATTGATAGCAGCGTCCGTTTGAATCATAGATTTATATTCACGCCTGTCTTGACGGGCAGCAAAATTACGATTCACAGCAGAAATCACTCCTACGGAAACACTGGGCTTGGAATCATTCATTAAAAAACCATAAGGATTACCTAAAGCAATACTCCATTCTCCGATAATTAAATCGTTGGAATTGCCCATTTCGGCAACAGGAAGATTATTTCCGGTGATTTTTATTTTGGCAACATCGTGAATTTCGTCAATTCCAGCAACGATTCCGGAAAATTCGCGTTTATCAGGTAAAATAACTTTAATTTGAGTAGCTCCGCTAACTACATGGGCATTGGTAACGATGTAACCTTTAGGATCATAAATAACACCGCTGCCAATGGACTCTACCTGACGCAGTAAAGGTATGGAACCGAAGAAATCAAAAAAACCGAAACCAAAAGGAGATACGGCTCGCACATATTCTGTTTTTATAACATTGATGCTAACAACTGCCGGCTCCACTGCTTTTACAGCTTCGGTAATAGAATTTATCCTTTTAGCAGAAGATGCTTTACTCGGTTGAGAAGTTCCCTGCGAAACGAAGGTATCGGTTTCTGGTGTTTTATTTCCGTATTTATTGATTAAAGCCATAGTAATAAAGGCATTAAGCAATAGAATAAGGATTATTGTGAAGAGATTGATGCGTTTCAAGTTTTCTCTCCTTTATTGAACAAATTTATGGATGGCAAAGTCAATTACTGCAGGACTTACAGTGGTTTCAAAACAAGGACCTTTGGGGCGTTCATTCAAAACTGCATAAACAGGGTAACGCCAGCTTTCACGAACTCCTTCTGTTAAGTCCCGATTGCAGGCAACAGCAATTATAATATCCGGATGAGTATCATTTACCAATTTTCTTGCCAAAGAACCACCACTGGCAACTGCAGTTTTAATTTGATAGTCCTTGGTTAATGCCTTCATTTTAGCCATATCACAGCCACCGCATTCCTGACATTCTACAATGCTGTTATTTATGCGAATTTTGCAGTTGGAACTTTGCAGACAATGAGGCAAAAGTAAAAGCAGATTGGAAGAATGCATTCCCTGATAGTTGGTAACTACAATTTCATTATTAAAATAGAGAAATGACTCCTGTATGGTGTCCATTTTTTGAAAACAAATCCTGCCAAAAACTCTCGCTAAAGGATAATAGATATTCACCAGCATCCAGGAAAGATAATGTCTCAGCCAAAGGGGCTTGATTTTTCTGTGGGTGCTAATAAGAGCTAAAATCCAAGTGCCGATTAAAATTACAATCACAATAAAGAGTATTGTATAGAGAACATTTCCCCAGACAGAAAGACCTAAACGGTGATAACTGCCTAACACTATAAAGAAGAAGATGAGCGTTATAATAAGCAAAGAAAAGCTGATAAGCACAGGGAATTTGATTATAGAAAAGTATTCTTTTTTCATTTTTCCCCTCCTAATTTTTCTTTTTCTCTTAGGCGGGCTCCATTTATAAAAGCAACTGCTTCCATTACTTTCTTTCCCGCCGGCTGAACTTTAGTAATAAGCAATTTAAAGTCCAGACAGTTAACAAAAAAACCGCGCTTTTTCTCTATCTTGCAAATAAGCCCCGGTTCACCATTTGCCGGTTCTTCTGTCTTTTCTGAACACAATATCTTCAATTTATTATTTCTAAACAGAGTCCAGGCACCGGGAGTTAAAGAAAAAGCGCGAATTTGGTTATGAATTTCCTCAGTTCTTTTATTCCAGTCAATTTGGCAGGTTTTATTGGTTATTTTATAGCAGTAAGTTGCCTTGCTTTCATCCTGCTTCGTTCCGCAAAGTGATTTTTCCGTTATAAGTTTCTTCCAAAACTGGAGTAGTAAATCACCTGCCTGTTCCGCTAGGCGTTCTTTCAGTTCGCTGTAAGTTTCATTTTCAGCTATGGAAAGCTTTGTCTGAGCCAGAATAGGTCCTGCATCCATTTTTGCGGAAACAAGGGATATTGTAGTTCCGGTTTCAGTTTCTCCATTTAAAAGGGCACTTTGAATAGGACTGGCACCTCTATATTTGGGCAATAATGAAGGATGCAGATTTACAGCTCCAAAAGGGCAGAGATTACGGATTTTTTTATTAATAAATTCGCCAAAGGCAGCAGTAACAATTATATCTGCCTTTTGTTGTGCCATTTTTGCTATACTTTCTGCTGAATTTATGTCTACGGGAGTAAAAAGCGGTAATTTTTGTTCAATGGCATATTGTGATACAGGAGTTGGAGTTAAGTGTAAATTGCGTCCTGCAGGTTTAGCCGGCTGGCTGATTATTAAAGAGGGTTCATAACCATTTTGCCGTAATTTATTCAGTGCCGGTAAACCGTAATCTGAAGAACCAATAAACAGGTAACGCATTATAAAGAAAGTCCTTCCAGTATATTCTGTCCGTTAACCGCTCTTGCCTGTAGTTTTTTAAGTTTGTGCATTATTTTCAAGCGGTCAAGAGTTCCCAAATGGTCAATAAATAAAATACCTTCCAGATGGTCAAATTCGTGTTGAATAACAACTGCCTTTATTTCTTCAGCGGTTTCCGTTATGCGATTTCCCATTCTATCCGTGTAGGAATAGGTAATTTTTTTACTGCGTGACACATCTGCAAAGACATCTGGTAAACTGATACAGCCCTCTTCGTAAACAACTTCGCCTTCTCTGTTTTCAATTACAGGGTTAATCATCACTATCGGACTTTTTTTATTCAACTTATTATCCTGTTCTGGGTCTATAACAATCATTCGGTAGAAAGAGCCAACCTGATTAGCAGCAATGCCTATTCCATCTCTTGCATACATAGTGTAGATTAAATCTTCAATAAATTCTTGCAGACCTGGAGTATTATAATCAATTTCTGGCAGTTTCTTTCTTAAAAAATCATCCCCATAGAGACGCACAGGTAAGATTTTGGGCTTATATTTCATTTTTCCGGTTCGGGTTCAGATGTTGTAACAACTCCTATGATGGCGTTTTTTTGAATATCTATCCGCACTTTATTGGTATCATCAATTTCCAAAACCACAATTCCTTTATCGGGTTTTATGGAAACGACGCGACCATAGATTCCGGAACTGGTTATGACCTTATCGTTTACTTTTAGTGAATCCTGCATCTTTTGGGTTTCCTTGGCTTTCTTTTGTTGGGGTCTGATAAGCAAGAGATACAGAATAACGAACATTATGATCATAAAGATCAAAGTTGTGCCTGCACCACCTTGTTGAGTAGTGCCTTTTTGGGCTGCCTGTAGTAATATGTAGTTCATTTTTTCTCCTATAATCCAAAGAATTTTGGATATATTTTAGTTAGTATTTGAATAAGTATATTGGTATAAATTCCGGCAATAATATCATCCGTAACAACTCCCCAGCCACCGGGAAGTTCCTGAACTTTTTTAATAGGAAAGGGTTTGGCTATATCAAAAACCCGGAAAAGGGCAAAAGCATAAAGGCCTATTAGCCAATTGTGAGGTAAAAACAAAACGCTTACATAATAACCGCAGAATTCATCTATTACAATACTTCCGTTATCTTTTCCCAGGGTTTTTTCCGCTTTAGTGCTTAAAAAAACAGCTATTAAACAAAGCACTATTAAGGCAGGCAAAGCATAAAACAGTGCCTTCCCTTGAAAAGGTGAACCGGAAAAGAGCATATAAATTCCATAAGCAAGAAGAGAACCAAAAGTTCCCGGCATAACAGGAATAAAGCCAATTCCGCAAAGTGTTGCTAAAAAGGTATAAATATTCAGCTTTTGGGGTTTTTCTGCAGTCATAAAGTTATTTGTACATACGCCTCACGCCGTAAATTTTCTATCCAGGCATTAAAGGCATCAATCTGTTTTCTTTTAAGAACCATCTCCCGAGCTTGGTCTTTTACTTCTTCATATTTATAAATGCGGGGAGGGTATTCTTTCAAGCGGCAGAAAATGTAAAGCATACCCTGATTTTCCAGAACGGGAGTCATTTCTCCTACTGGTGTTTGTAAAATTTGGGTAGCAAAAAGGGAAGGAAGGTCTCTTTCTGTAAATTCTCCTAAAGAGCCACCATCTTCTCTGCTTTCTTGATCCATAGAATATTCCCTTGCCAAAGAAGCAAAGCTTTCACCTTTGGCATAGCGATTACGGATTTCTTCCATCAGTTGTCTTTCGCGTAAAGAATCTTCAGCTGTAGGAGTAAGGGCTTTTAAGATATGGCGGGCACGGATTTCATTACCTCTTTTTTCTTCTAAGCGGATAATGTGATAGCCATATTCACTTTCTACGATGTCGCTTATTTCTCCAAGCTGTAAAGCAAAGGCAGCATCTTCAAAGGGTTTAACCATTTGTCCTCTTTTAAAGAAACCGAGATCACCTCCAACTTCTTTACTGGGACAGTCACTTTCCGTGCTGGCGAGGGTAGCAAAGTCCTCACCGTTTTTCAGGCGTCTTTGAATTTCTTTTATTTCTGCCAGTTTTGCCTCTTTGCTTTCCTGGCTTGGTTTTATTTCTCTGAAAATAATTCCTAAATCCCAGGAAACGGGTTTTACGGCTAAGGAATCCTTGGTAGCATTATAGAAATTTATCACTTCTGCTTCCGTAACAGAGACCTTGTTAATTATTTCTTTTTTCAAAATCTGGTCGGAAAGTGCTTGTTCAGTTAGTATATCTCTATAAAGTTGCAGTAAATCGGATTCTGTAAGCTTACTTTTTTTAAGGTCGGCGGCAAAAGCTGAGGAACTGGGATATTGAGCTTTTACTTTTTTCAGATAGTTCTCTGCCATTGCTTTTATTTCATCGTTGTTAACTGTAATATTCAGGTCTTTGGCTTTCTGGATAATCAATTTCTGATTTATCATTTCATCCAGAACATCTCTGGGATCTGTATTTTCTTCCAATAAACCTGCACTTTGCATCTGCACCATTTCTTTCTGTAAATCGGAAAGCAGAATAATGTCGGTTCCTACTTTGGCTACTATTTTATCTATCAGTTCTGCGCTTAAAGATAAAGTTAGAACTAACAGGATAAGGATTATTGCTGATTTTCGCATTCTTAACTTCCTTATTAGTAATAATAAATCTCACTGGTTTGGGATTTGATTTCTTTAATTAATTCCTGATACACCTGGTCTTGTTTTTCCAGCAGAACCTTGCGTTTGATTTCTGCCCGATAATCTTCAAAATTAGCTTCCTGAGGTGTAATTTTACTTTCCACTATTTGAAAAACATACCACATCGGTTCTTTATAAACCAAGCCATATTCATTTTCTTTCAATTCGCGTGCTTTTAACCAGAAAAGAGAATCAGGACCAGTGGCAGAAACCATACCCATAAATCCACCTCTGTTTTTAAGTTCTTCTGTTGAATAGCGTTGCACAGCTTCCGTGAAACTCATTCCCTGGCTTAATTGTTGCAGAACATTTTCCGCAGAAATCTTATCCATTAAAGCTATACGCCGGATATTATATTCTACTGCATTTTTTTGAAATTCTGCCTGATGTAGACGAAAATAGTTGAAGAGCTGATCTTCCGAGACCTCAATTTCGGAAAGGCGTTTAGCAATTAAAGCATTGGCTTTCACTTTTTTGCTTGCATAGTAAATTTTTTGTTTCACTGCTTGATCTTTATTTAAGCCCTGTTTATCGGCATAATGAGCTAAAAGAGTGAGGTTTACCCAATCCTCAATATATTTTTTCCTTATTTCGGGGCTTAAATTTTCCCAATCCTCAACCGAAAAAGTGGACTTAAAGTCATCCAGATAGAGAATTTCTTTATCTACCTGAGCCAAAGCAATGCCTTTTTCTTCTTTTTTAGTGCAAGCAAATAACAGTATAAGGATTAGAGGTATTAAAGCAAATCTTTTCATCTTATAAATAGGGAGGAGTGTAAGTTATTTTGATATACGGTTTTTTCTCAGCCGGAGTGCTTTCATTGCAATCCCAAAATTCCAGTGTGCCGAAATTTCTGCGTTCCTGAGTAGATTGAATCATTATTCCTTTAGGTATCTTTTCTCCGGAAGTATATGCCTGAATTATTGGAGTAACATCAACCGTTAAAGAATCACCTTTAATAAATCCAATGCTGTAATCTATATAAGCAAGCTTTTCATAATCGCTTTTTACCAAAGTAACGGGGGTATCTATAGAGTCCTTTACAACATTAAAAGGATAAAGAGAATAGCTGGTAGAGGAATTGTAATAGTCATTGTTTTTTATATGTAGAACTATTTCCGCTTTATTCACGGTCAGCCGTTTTAGTTGTATATCTGTTAATGTGTTACCTTCGTTATCTTTAAAAAGAGTGTAAGTTGGCTCATATTTTATATAAAGACGGGAGGAATTAAGATTGCTGATTTTCCATAGTTCGGAAGGATTTGTTTCCGGTGCTTCTAAAATATAAGTATCTTTAGCAGGAGATTTATTATAAGTTATCCATTCACCTCCAGTTTCCGTTTTATATTTGAAGTTAAGAGTTGGCTTGTTAGTTCCTTCCAGAGAAGTTATTTCTACCCAGCCCTCATTTTCTGTTTTAAGCACGAAATTCCAGCCGGTAGAATCAGGATTACTCCAGTTAACAACATCAGAGGAAGAAAGATTGAAGGTAATTACTTTTCCGGAACTGCCTATGGTATCTGCAACAGTGTATTCCGCCAAGAAGCTTAAATCATCTTCTGAAATATCGTTAAGGTTTAAGGAATCAAGCCATACGCAGTTTAATTTGCATAGCTTTAAGATTAAAGGATTACGCGGAAGAGCGGAACGCTTGCTGATGTTTATAGTTAGAAAACAGCTGTCCGTTTCCGTTATCGGAGAAGGAAGCTCCGTAAACCTTAAAAGACATATTGCAACAGCGTTTTGGTAGTTACCGGCAAGCAGTTTTGCCTCTTTTCCTGTTATTTCTTCTTTGGTTTCGGCAGGAAAACTGAAACCCATAATAATTCCAGGTTTATCTTCTATAGTTATGGCTCTAATATCGCTGAAATTATCACCGGTTAAGTTTTTCTTATCAGTACAACCGCTTAGCATAATTACCAGAATAATTATGCAGAGTAGCAGTTTTAATACCTTTGGAAGCAATTCCATAATAATAATCCTATTTTAATTAAATCTTTTATATAGTATTATAAGTAGGCGTTGTGGATAGGGGGATATTTGGTCAAGCTTTTTCTTTTCTCTTTGCCTTGTATGCTTTTCCCTCAAGTATTTCCTTGTGGATAACTTGTGTATAACTTCGTTTTTTATCCTTACTTATCCACAGAAAAAGTTACCGCAAGCATTTATATATAACTTATTCACTTCCACCCACTTAATTCTATCCACACTTGTGGATAACTTTTTTATACAAACGATGTTCTTCTCGTTTTATTGTAGCCATAGCTTGCCGTAGCTCCGCATCTTATAATAATTTTTTTGCGGAAGAACAGCGTCCTCTGTCTACACAAAATAATAAAAATAATAAATCCTGAAAATCCAATAAATCCAGTTATCTGCTTTCTATCTTCATTATTTTTTCAGGTTTTTAATTATTTCTTCCAGCTGAATTCGGAAGTCCTCTTTTTCCCGAAACTGGTTTTCCACCATCTTTTTAGCATGGAGAACCGTAGTATGATCTTTCCTGTTATAGTATTCCGCGATATCTTTTAAAGAGAGCTGAGGAATTAAATAATTTGCCAGATACATTGCTACCTGACGGGGAAAAGCAACTTGCGGTTTGCGGGTTTTTTCCAGTAACTGGGCAGGTGTAATTCCATAACATTCACAGACCTTTTCCGTTATAGCATCTAAAGTTATAGAATGCACCTTTTCCGAAATCATATCGGATAAAATTTCCGCTGCCAGATTAATATCTATGTCTTCAGGATTAAGTTTATTGTAGGATGAAAATGCCAAAATACGAATTAAGGAACCTTCCAGAGCACGCACACTGCTGGTAATGTTATCGGCAATAAAATTAAATATTGCATCGCTTAAAACCACATTTTCCGGTTCTGCTTTTTTTCTTAAAATGGCAACTCGGGTTTCAAAATCAGGACTTTTCAGATCGCAGAGCAGACCGCTTTCAAAGCGTGTAACCAAGCGTTTTTCCAAATCGGGAATATCTATGGGGGGTCTATCTGAAGTGAGCACAATCTGTTTTTTGTTTTCAAACAGGGCATTAAAGGTGTGGAAAAATTCTTCTTGCGTTCCTTCTTTGCGGGAAAGAAAATGAATATCATCCATCAAAAGCAGGTCAACTTTTCTGAATTTTGCTCTGAATTCCGGCATTTTATTACTGCGAATGCCATCAATCATTTCATTGGTAAACGCCTCGGAAGTTATATAGTAAATGGAACAGTTTCGTCCTTCTTTCAAAATATAATTTCCAATTGCCTGCATCAGATGGGTCTTTCCCATTCCGCTTTCACCATAAATAAAAAGAGGATTATAGGTATAACCAGGCGATTCTGCTACCGCTTTTGCCGCACTATAAGCAAAATTGTTATTTTTACCCACTACAAATTCATCAAAAGTATAGCGCTCATTTAATCTTACATTGGCACTAACCCGCTTAATACTATAATCCTGAACATCGTTTTCTTTATTGTGATTACGGTGGGGCTGAGTTATAAATTGAACATCATACTTCCGACCATAAAGACCATAAGAAATTTCTCCTAAAACCTCTTTGTAATTCTGATTCAGATAATTAGCCGAAAATTGAGTTGCCACTCTAATCATCAATTCCCTGTCATTCATATCTACTAATCTTGTATCTGAAAACCATGTTTTGAAACTTTGAGGATTTATATTTTCCTCCAGTTTATCCAATATGTTCTGCCAAATATCCTGATCCATAAGTCACTTTCCTGTAAAATTTATTTATCCACAAACTGTATGCTGAAAGCCCAGTAACAGTTTTATGATTACTATCTTATTCAAATTTAATAAGTTATGCCGATAAAATAGACATCCAGTCAACTACCTGAATCCGATTTATCCACAACTTATCCACAACACCTTGATAAATTTCTTTCTTTTCTTTACTTTAAGCTGTTTTCAATTTTGTTAAAAAAACCATCCTCACCAAAAAAATATTTCACTCTGATTTGTCAAGCTTCTAAAATCTAAAATTAAAATAGCTTAGAGAAGAATTAAAATTGATAATTCCCTCATTTAGAAAAAAGTTAGAATTCTAATCCCGATTTTTCTATAACTATTTTTATAGAACTATCTTTCCTAATTATATGCTATTATCGTTTCCAAAAAATTTTTGTATTTTTATACCGAAAGCACCAAGAATAACGGAAACACATATATTTTAGGGTTTTTTTACAAAGAGAACAAGAGAAAAAGAGATAGGTTAAGATTTAGGACCTTATATTGTAAAGAGAACAAGAGCCGATATCAGTTCTTGAAGGAAAAGCCCTTTATCATTCCGATGAAAACAGAAATACACAGAATAGAAGAAAATATTTATGCTTTTTTAAGAGCAAAACTATATAATCAGGGAAGAAAATAGAACGCCGATAAGCGGATCCACAAGGTTAATAGGATTTTTTCTTGAAATATAGTCCACTATTTTTAGAACAGCTCATCTTCTTTAATCTCCATTCTCTTAATAGCATTGCTTACTCATTACGGACTCATTACGGATGGCATTAGCAATGGGTAAGCAATGAGTAAGCAATGCTATTAGGGAAGAAGGGGAAATAAAAAAATAGAGGCGGCAAATTTTTC